>Ga0233437_1002766_pt1 | contig 25243 bp, 26 predicted proteins | sample SI_122_August201_FD_182714 | JGI IMG/M metagenome (GOLD analysis project Ga0233437, IMG submission 182714) | Seawater microbial communities from Saanich Inlet, British Columbia, Canada - SI_122_August2016_200_MG | ecosystem: Environmental > Aquatic > Marine > Inlet | place: Canada: British...
TACCACCGCCGAATCCACCTCGGTTACCACCAAAGCCGCCGCCTCTTCCGCCGCGTCTATCTCGTCCGCCAAAGCCGCCGCTACCGCGTCGATCTCCGCCTCGGTTACCAAATCCATTTCTTTCACCAAACATTTAATCCTCTCCCTTATTTTTTTCCGTCCCTATCCCTAAGATATTTTCTCTTATAAGTTTTTCGTTCCCTAAGAACTAGGCACTAATTAATTACTCGTTTTTCGACGTTTATAAAGACGATGCATCTTCCCCACAGTTCGCCCATCAATCTTCTTCCCAAAACAGTTGTGAGGCACCAAAGAACCTGTAAACTTCTTAGAAATATGCATTAACTCATGGATCAAAGTTTTTTCTTTCTCTTCCACCGGCAAATCATCATAAGCTTCTGCTAAAACCTCCAAAATATAATGTGCTTTCACCCCTAAAGCATCTTGCCAAATCCGCGGTAAAGACCACATCCTTGCTAAGGCATCGCTAGTTGATTTTGTCGAACGATAACACACAACTCTCTCATGCCGTATATGCTCAAACCCCAAAACATCAACTATCTCTCCAATCTGCTCTTGAATATCCGGCGCCTTTTCAAATTTCATAATATCATCCTAACCAATCTCACAAATGAGTATAGAAATTATGACATCCAAAGGTCATAAAGGTTCTCCGTATTTAAAGATTAGAAAAAAATACACAATATGCAAAAAAGCTACTTTGAAAAATTAATAAAAAAGATGCTTCCAAACACCAGAATAACAATAACCGAGGAAAACGGAACATACACAATTAAACTTCCATATGAAGGAGAAATTTTAGTCATATACACACCAGAAAATGTAAACAGTGCAGATGTTATACCACAAGCAAAAATAAAAGCTAAAGTTTATTGTTCTAAAGAAGATCTATGGAAATATGAAACAAAAGATTTACCAGAAACAGGTTTCACATTGACCAATGAAAAAGATTACTTTGAAAAAATAATACAACAAGAAAATCTTGATAGAGTATGGTTTGTCGCATCTGACGCAAACGATATACAAAAGAAAATGAAAGGAAAAGTTTAAAACGGCCTTTGATCCCTTCTCAACTTCATCAACGATGGAACAATTCCTAACTTATCAACTAACTGTCCATGAACATCTAACACATCTTTCTCTTCCAATTTCGCGCGCAAATCAGCTTCAATAATCGGCGCAGGTATTCCATAACTTGAATGACACGCAGTCGCTAAAACTATTTCTGCGATTTTATTTGCATCTTTTTCTGGGGAGCTTGAAACAAAATCCACCCGAACAGGCCGGTCAAACTCAGCTGTCTTAATATAAAAACTATAAATCTTATCCCCCCATTCCCAAAGATCTGAAAGCACCGGATGATTTTCCGAATCTTTAGAATACCTAAAAATAAAACTGCGCTCACCTGTTTTCAATAAGTGAAACAACAAATTAGTATCACGAGTTCCTTCTAAAACTTTTTTAAGTTCTTCAGTTTTAGGATCGTCCACCCGAGACAAAACCTGCTCTGAAATAATTTCACAAAATCTACGTCCGCGAGAATCTTCAACACATCCCGCCACTAACGGTTCAACTGAATAAAGCTTCCTAAAATTTTCAAAAACTTTTTGATAACGTTCCCATGCAGGAGAATTTTTCGAAGGTTTATCACTTCCGTGCGGAACAATTGACCCATCCATAAGAATCACATCTGGTTTTATTTTTTCAGCTACTTTTAGCGCAACTTCTATTTCCCCGCCCTGACGTTCCAAACTCGAACTAACAACAAAATCATCGTCCGAATAAGGATCTGACAAAACTATCAATTTCGGCGCAGGTATAGAAGAAGGAAAATAATCCACACTTATTCGCGGACCATAACGAAAAATCGCTGCCACCGCTCTTGTTAAAATCAAATCCACCCCATGATAAGCATGTTGAGAAAGTCCACCATCCACACCAGCCACAATCTTTCCTTCAAGATCAGTTTTCCCCACGATATGAATCATATCCCTTTCTAACACATCCCCACTAAAGAAAACCTTTTCGCGCGCTTCCCTCAAAAATAACGCAAGTTTTTCTCGCTTTTCTTCTAACCCCTTTATCTGCCCAACAGCATTTTCAATCCTTTCAATCAATTCATGCATACTGAATATTGTAAACGAAAGCTAATATGTCTTACACACAAACGAAAAACATCAACCTTTAATACATACAATCTGGATAAATGATATGAAATTATCAATCGAGCACCAAGGTTCAGGTGAAAGAACAGGTAAAAGAATTGTCATATATGAAAACGATGAAGTTATTGGAAGAACCGGATATCTAAGCTACCCACACACAAACGGCAAGAGAACCGCTACATTAGGTGTTCTTGTAACCGATGAAAAACGCGATGCCGTATATGGATTATTAGTCAGAAACAAATATAAAAAAAATGAATATAGAAAAAAAGGACTCGGAAAGCTCCTTCTAACAAAACTAATTCAAGAAGTAAAAAAAGATTTCGACGAACTAAAAATTCCCCACATATCTGAAAATGTAGAAGATTTTTATAAAAAAGTTTTACAAAAATTAAAAAAGACAGGAAAAATCAGAGACTACTCAGTAGATACAATATACAATGATACGTATGACGGTCATGAAAGCAAATGTAGCGATTATAAAATCATACTATAATCACCTTAAAAACTTTAACATCTTATTCTCATTATGAAAATCGCTCAAGGCGCAGAGGCCATTATTAGCAAAGAAGATGGAAAGATTCTAAAAGACAGAATAAAGAAAAACTATCGAATCACACAAATAGATACCTCCCTTCGCAAACAGCGCACTCGAACAGAAGCACGCCTTCTAGATCAAGCCCGCCGAGTAAGTGTACCAACACCACAAGTTCTCGAAGTCAGCGAAACCAAAATCGTAATGGAAGAGATCAAAGGAGAAACTGTAAAGGTAATATTTACGATGAACAAAGTGACGAGCAAAAGAATCACCGAAATTGCATATAATATAGGACAACTTATAGCCAAATTACACAAAGCTGGTATAGTCCATGGTGATTTAACAACCTCAAATATAATACAAACTGAAAACAAGCAAAAAATATACTTGATAGATTTCGGCCTAGGATATTTCTCATCCCGCCGAGAAGACTATGCCCAAGACTTAGCTGTGTTAAAAGAAGCTCTAAAATCAACTCATTTTAAGATTTATATAGAATTGTGGGAAAATATTCGAAAAGGGTATCTAGATGAATGGGACAATAATGAAATATTCAAAACCCTAGAAAAAATCGAAACCCGCGGTAGATACATAAAAAGAGGAAAATAACATGATAAAAAAATTCATTAATCAAATTAAACAAGAACTCACAGAAATGAAAAATCCATGGGAAAGACGCAGCTACAAGCTAATAATAACATCAGCTGTCATGATAGGATTAGGCTTAATTTTAGGCTCATTTATTCCATACACAGTCTTTCTAGCGACCACAGGAAGTTTCGCACTTTTGGTGGGAATAGCTTTATATATCTTCTCACAGCTAAATACAAAAGATAGTACAAGAGATACTATCGATAAGACAGGCCAAGTTAATACAACTGACGAACAAAAAAACTAAATATGATTGTAAGGAAAAAAAGACCCGGCTTGATCAATTAAAGGTGAATTAATGGCAAGAATTTATTCAAGAAAAAAAGGAAAATCCGGCAGTGTCAGACCTAACAAAAAAGCTACATGGGTAACTTATTCTACAGAAGAAGTCGAAAAATTAATTATTAAACTTAACAAACAAGGTCTACAAACAGCAAAAACCGGTCTTATATTACGAGATCAATACGGAATACCATCTGTCCGAGATTTAACAGGAAAAACAATTATTAAGATTCTAGAAGAAAATAGTCTAAAACCAAAATTACCAGAAGATTTTTTCAACTTACTAAGACGAGCTGTAAATTTGCGCGCACACCTATTAAAAAACAAAAGAGACGCACATTCCAAGAGAGGTTTAGAACTTCTAGAAAGTAAAGTTCGTAGAATCGCTAAATACCACATCCGCGAAGGCAATATTCCAAAAGGCTGGAAATATGATCCAGAACGAGCTAAATTAGTCATCGAAAGAGGTGAACTATAATGGCAAAAGCATTAAAAGGAAAAGAATGGTTCAAAGTATTTAGTCCTAAGTTTTTCGGCGAAAAGCTAATCGGAGAAACACCAGCTATGGAACCTGAAAAAGTTATAGGAAGAATAATTGACATTAGCCTTACAGATTTGACTAGCGATCCTTCTCGTTATTACATTAAATTATTTTTCAAAATAAACAAACTAGATGGAAATAGAGGACAAACAGTATTCATCGGACACGAATGCACACGTGATTTTATCTCACGAGTTGTTCAACTCCGAACACGCCGAATTGACACAAATGAAGTTTTCACTCTACAAGATACAAAAATCCGAATAAAAACACTTGCAGTAACAAACGCCCATGTAACAGCTTCTGTTTCTCAAGAAATTAGACGAATGATCAACCAAACAATCAAAGACGAGCTTGTTGAACTAGATACAGAAAAGTTCATAATGGCTTTCACATCCGGTCAAATACAACAAGTAATTAGAGACAAAATCAAAAAAATATATCCAATCCGAGCATTCGAGTTCAATAAAACACACATTCTGTAAAAAATAGACCACATAAACTTAACAAAGGTCCTAAAGATAATTCATATAAATAATATTTCTACAAAGCAGATATAGATGATATTTACGAGCACACAAATTTCAAAACCCTATAGATATAACTTTTATAAGCAGGCTTTGTTAACATTTTACTATGAGAGGTCGTGCAGTATCCTTTTGGATTGTAGGTGCAATAGCAATGTTCTTTGCGTTTCTTATCTTTAGCACTGCTTCGCCCACAGAATTAGGATCAAACACAGCAAACATAATTCTCGCTTACATAATCGCTTTCGTTTTAATTCTCGTAGGTGGAATGTTCTGGATTTCTATAATGCATCTAGAATAAAATAATTTTTGGTACAGCTTTTTTGCATTCGACCCAATAAAAAGGTGTTAACTAAACCCTTTACCAAACTTATACCCGGGCTTTCCTTTTGGAGGTCCAAATGCCCTAGGTTTATATTTCTTTTTTCCAACTTTCAGTCCTCTTGTAATAACCATAAATCCAGAAACAATAATCGCCCCCAATCCCACGACTATAACTACAAAACCAAAATCAATTCCTTGTTTACCAACAACAGCAAACATTGAGAAATCATAACAAAGCGACTCGAAAACCACCTCATCCCCATCCTCAACTACCATAGTAGAAAGATCTACCCAAGTACCATTTTTATAATGAAGCAAAACAACTCCGCTCTTATCAATTCCCTGCTCTTCCAACCAAGTTTTCGAAACAGTAAATCGAATTCGCGCTTCCTCTATTGCATCAGCATCAGTCTCTATCTCAATGAACTTATAAATTTTTCCTTCAGGTTCAGGATTATCTCCCAACGCCACTTCATTAACATCAAGAACAATTTCACTCTTATTACACTTAACAGAAACTTTTGTGACGACTCCCTCTGTAACATCAAACTCAAAAATATTATCAGAATTCGCTAACACCAAACCAGTTGGCGAAGCTTTTTCCTCTTTCTTTTCTTCTTTTTTATCATCATCTTTATTGTCATTGTCATTATTGTCATTATTATTGTTATTGTTTGAAACAGAATGATCACGAACCTCAATAACAATTTCTTCTATTTTATTATTTCCATTATGATCTGTCGCAGAACAAAACACTCTTCTCTCCCCAGAAGTTATCCATCGCAAAGTTTTAGAACACTGTTCCCCATTTGAATTAGCACAAAAATCATCATTATAATCATAAAGCTTCATTCCAACTAATTCAATATTATCACTAGCCCGACAATTAACTGTTATTTCCTCCTCCACGTAAATATAACCTGTCGCAGGATTTCTTTCAAACACAACCCCTGGTAACTCAACATCATTTAGAATTTTAACATTTCCCTCAGTCACAGAACTATTTCCCCACATATCTGTACAATTCACTTTCCAAACTCTGTCTCCATCTGAAACATCATGTGTAAATTTAAATTCTCCTAAAATTGTATCTGTCGCATTCAAAACCCCGTCAACATACAACTCGCATCTATCAAGCAATGAAGAATTTGTCACTGAATACAAAAACTCAACAGAACTTTTATTGTAAGTAATGTCTAACGGAGAAGTTAGTGTTACCGCAGGATTTTCTGTCAACTTAGCCACAGTCGCAAGCATCAATGTTTCACCTTCCACCGGCGCTAAAACAAAATAACTATCATCATCATTTGTCAAGTCCACTGTAATCCAATTTGTCCCATCAAATTTAATCCCAACATAATCCGCGGAATAAGGAATTTTCACAGCACCTACACGCGAATCAACTTTCGAAACAACTGTTGTAGGATTTCCTAAAACAGAAGCAATAACTTTCCCAGCCTCTAATTCACCTTCTCCAGACAGACTTCCCTCCACTATCAAATCAGTAATTTTCAAATCCCCAGAATAAGTAACATCACCTATCACCAAAACAGTCCCCAATTCTGAAACATCAACTGTGCCCCCTTCTAATGTAATTGTACTAGCTGTTAAACCCCCAGCAGAAAAACTACCAGACTTCAATATTAAAGATTTCAGTGTTATTGCCGTTCCTAAAGTATCAAAATCCCCAACAACTACCAAATCAACTGTGTCATTATATACACAAGTAGAATTATATTCAGAAACTTCCCATGTACAATTAGCTATTCCCAGTGTGGAAAACAGCAATATCGCTAACAAACAAACCTTCAACCGCATATCCCTTTTTTAGAAAATGACATATTTAAGCGTTTTGTATCCCTATTTCCTACAGTAGCCTTTATATTGGCATATAAACGGATTATTCTTCAAGCTTCTTCCTTCCAGAAATAATCAATCGCTTCCTCTATAGTAGAAACTTCCACCACAGGAATACTCACTCCCTCAACAACCGACCCTTCCACAGTTTTGTAAACAGTTTCACAATAGGTAATCTCGCCCTCTTCACACACGCGTTCTGCCTCGAGATAAGAATAATCTGCATCGCCTGTTGGGATTAAGAAAAGTTTCCCTCCAACTGCTTCAGCTGCCCCCGCCTTCTCAACAATTCCTCCCACCGTACCTATACTTCCATCTTCATTAATTGTCCCTGTAATTATAATTGAACTATCAAGCTCTCGATTTTCAATCGCTGCGATTGTTGCAATTGTTAAAGCCGCCCCTGCACTTGGACCACCTACCACAGTAGCACCTTCCGAACTAATAGAATAAGTAACATCAATACTATCTTCCCCCACACCCGTATAATCACAAGCTACTTTTTTCGCAGTTTGAATACTTTGTTGTGTATCTTCCCAAAAAACCAAATTATCAATATTAATTAACTCCCTACCTGTTCCCGCTTTAACATTAACTACCAAGTTAGCTACAACACCTTCCCCTATATCATCCACCGCAGGCAAATAAAGCATCGTGTCCTCACCATCAACAAAATTAACATCGCTAGAAATACTATCAGAAATAGTGTCAAATAGATTTCCAACATTATTCACCATCGAAAAAAACAAATATAAAATTAATAAAAATAACACTATCTTAGCATTCGGATTTTCCCGCCCAGTTCGTTTTAACACTCTAACTTTTTTCCGCTTCACAATAATCAACACCTACAAACCAAATATCCCCAAAATCGCATCTATAAACTGTTCAATAAAACCTTTTTCATTTTCAACATCAGATTCGTTTTCACTCGCTACAGGATAAACTTCCCCAGCAACAACATTACTATCATCAAAATCACTATCATCAGATTCTTCTATTTCGTTTTCAACATCATTTATCTCAACATTAATATCAGATTCAACTAAATCAGGTTCATTTATTGAAAAATCCCCTGACCCGGAAATAATTATTCCCCCAACTGAAATTTTATCATTTCCATTCGTGTAAGTAAAAGTTAATTTTTCCCCAGTCTCCAAAATCTGAAATTTTCGTTTTGTATATCTTGTCAAATCATTTATCTGTTCTGATTCTGGTCTCATATATGGCTCAGTAAATCTAACAGTGTGTAAAACTTCCCCATCAACAGTAACATTTATTCTAGCTGATTTTCCATTAAAATCTGCAATATACAAATATCGATACTCAACTTCAATTGGAACATCTAAACCAGAAATATCAAACTCTACAAGTGTACCGGACTCACCTGCACCTGACTCACTAAAATAAAACTCATTTGCCGCAAGAATTGTAAATCCAGTTGGATTCGCCCCTATTAAAAAAACAAGCGAAACACTCAATAACAAAACCATTACAACAACATATTTATTATCGACAGGTTCGTGTTGACTATACATAACACTAATTTTGTACTAATGGTTTATTAACGTAACTCAATCACCACAAACCATTAATAATATCTTGAATAGATTTAATAGCTGCCTGTAATTGATCTATAATTTTCTGCAGATCGCCCCGAGACTGATCATAACATTCAAAGTCAACTGGATTACATCCGTTCTCACAAGATTCAGATGTTGTAAATGTACTATTTGCACAAACCTGCAAATCGTTATTCAAACATCTTTTATCCCCAGAAGAACATTCAATTTGTTCATCGGATTTTATTTCAACACCCTCAATCAAGGTATATTCAATATCATTTCTAGTTTTTGAATTTTCAGGTTCAAATCGTAAAATAACCGCAGCATTATTTGTTCCATAATATAATACAGATTCTATATAAATCAATTTTCCATTAATAATCATATATTCATGCTCATCATTAGAAATAATATGATAATACTGTAAACCCCCAATTTTAATAGTAGCTTCACTTGAAGATGTTACTCCATCCAAGATAAGTTCAATATCTGTACCATCAACAACAATATTTTTTGTTATTGATTCCCCGACCCAATTAAATATAACATTATCCACAACTTCCAAAACAACCGCAGCATTATTTGTTCCATAATATGCCACACTTTTCAAATACAGTGTTTTTCCACTAACCACCAAATATGTTCCTATTGATTGATTTGTATAAGAAACACCATTGATTTCTAAATCAGCTGTATTTGAAGCTGTTACTCCTTTCAATGTAACACCAACATCTGTACCATCAACAACAATATTTTTTATTATTGATTCCCCGACCCAATTAAATGCAATGTCACCAGTGTCCTCTTCAACTAATCCGATTTCCACATAAGAAACACTTGGTGAAGAATATCCACTTATGAAAATAGAATCATCTAAACCATTTTCAGACAATTGTACATTTTCCAATTTACAATCTTCATCCATTGGTATTCTAATATTCGCCCCACCAACATTTTTACATCTAAAGTTTATGGTAACATATTCTCCAATAATACAACCACCAGCTGTTGTCAATTCCCAAACACTCAAATCTGGGAACCTAATTCTATCACCTTTTTCTAATCTAGTTGCTAATGTTGAAATAATTGGAATTTCTTTAGCCAACCCAATTTCTATATAAGAACTATTTGACAACAGATCTCCATTTATGAAAATATGTTCCCCGGAAAAACCACTGAAAACACCAATATAATCTCCATCTACAAATTTACAATTCTTATCCAATGTAAAACTTTTAGTATTTGAATCACCTTCAAAATTTTTATCAGTTTTGAAAATAACATAATTTGCAGCAAATCCATCTATACATTTAATATCATTCACTTCCCAAACAGTTAAATCTGGAAGCTCAATCTTATCACCTTTTTCCAATCTAGTTGCTATTGTTGAAATAATTGGAATTTCTTCCTCTTCTATTTCTTTTTCAACACAAGCCCCATCTTCACAATCATATCCTTCTACACAATCACCATCTTCACAAACACATGCCCCATCTAAACAACCTAAATCACAAAGATCTCTATCATGTTCAATATCATCCCCATCAGAATTACAAAAAAATTCTTCGATCATTTCTTCAGTAACACAATTATCTACCTTTTCTAAGTTTCCAACTGTAGTCACTCCCTTTAAGAAATTATCATCCCCACCATCTGTATCTACACAATTTACTGGATCTGGTTTACAAACGCCATCCTCACAACCACCCAAACAAGGTGTACCATATTGCTTAATACGACCATCAGTACCGCATACTTGTTCATTCAAATAACTATCAGTAATACATTCGTCAACTCTAGAATTTTCACCATATGTAACAGTTCCTTTAACAAAAGGTTCATTTCCACCGTCAGTGTCTGTACATTCATTCCCATCATAACACTTACCACCTTTACATGCAACATCACATTTGTGTTTTTCTGTTTCAACCATTCCGTCAGAACAATATTTCTCATACACATAATCCCCAACACACGCATCATAATATTCAGTTGTACGCATATGACCAATTGAACCATCTATTGCATGTCCTGCAACATCATAATATTTTCCATCGTCAGAATCCCAACAAAGACTTCCTTTTTCAATACCATCACATGTAATCATAACATCTGTAATCATTATTATATGATCACCGTTTTTATAACTCAATGTAAGTTCATCACCAACTCCAATATTATCACTACCTTCTACAGAAAATGAATATTCAGCATAATTACTCTTATCAAATCTATAGTTATAATTAAATGTTTCAACACGAGGGGTCTTAAAAGAATTATCATCAAAAACTTCATCATTTAATTTAATATAAATGTGTGCATCATTCTCATCACTATTTCCTACATAAATATAACGATATGAAATTTCAATATCTCCCTTACAATCAGAAACTGTATAAATGTTAAAATCCCCTGTCCCATCACCATCTCGAGTCATACTATTCAAATCACTTGTCATAGTGCTCTCACTATTAGCAATATCAATAACAGCCATCCCTGTAGGATTAAAAACATTTACAACAGACAAAAAAAGAGCCAAAACAAAAACAAAAGCGATTACGTATTTACTATCAAAACCTTTTCGAGAAGATTTATTATTTTTTCTAACCATATCAACCAATTACAATTCAACTTCCCAATATATAAAAACATATCAGTAAGACAAACACCGATTTTTAGTGTTCGACATAAAGTGTTTATAATATTTCCGAACAGAATGAGCTAAAGAATAATACTAAACCAATTTCATCTGTATAGAATCATGTTTAAAAACCTTCCCGTTCATCTTTTAATCGGAGCTAGACTGGGGGGCTCATCTTACCCTGTTAGCGCAAATAGATGTCGGCGCAGTCGAAGTCCAAGGGCGGTAATGATTGTATATGAAGTCCGTTCCTTGAGCAGAGAAACACAGTCCTATGGAGTCGATTGTGTAGCGAAACGTGTCAGGTCCGGAAGGAAGCAGCACTAAACTATATGGTTGGCGTTTGTAGGTTCGCTGTGCGGAGCTTTTGGTTCGGGTTTAACTTTGTGTGCAGTTATTATCCACCGCGGACATGCTCCATCAAACCTTTTTCTTTTAAAAAGAAAAAGCTTTAGCAAAAAGAAACAAAAATTCTAAGAAAAATATTGATCACCCCTTCAAAAAAACACAAGGATTCTAAAAAATAAAAGAAATGGTTTTTGGTTATGTGCAACTTTCATAAATTGGTTCGTTGCACAAACTGTTCAACAGTAGCTGAACATTAAGCTTTTTTCACACATCTAACCAATAAAAAGATTACTCGCTTCCAAGTCCACTATCCATGTCTGACAAATCTGATAAAATATCTGTTACTTCTTCGTTTACTTCATCAATTGTATCTTCAGCTTGTTCATCTGTTGTAACACTTCCTTGTTGTATACAACCTGAAACAAACACAGTTGAAATAACAACCAAAATCGCCAACATTACTAACATTTTATTCATTTTAAACATACCTCCATTTCACCCAGTTTAAAATCCAGTGAATCACAATTCACGTGATTTTCTACCTCCATCAATATTAAATTTTAATTAAGTATTTTGCATTTTTTCGCTGCCGTTTTTAATCCAATTTAACCAATAAAAAGGGCATCCATAAAAAGTTTAGTATCCACAATCCGGAATACATCGTCCTTCCCCTTCACTTTCCCACTGATCACAAAATCCATCTGGACATTTCTGACCATCATTAAATCCACCATCTTGTGGGTAATAATCCCCGCCTTGTGGTGGTCCTTGGTCATAATACTGATCCCCGCCTTGATCATAATATTGATCTTGTGGGTTTTGATCATATCCTTGATCGTATTGATCTTTAAAATCGTCTTGGAATCCACCACAATCATTTGGACAAGTTTGTTGCTCATCAAAGTCACAAAGTCCGTCTCCACAATAACTGTTAGCAACTGTTTGTCTTTCTTGTTTAGGTTCGCCTGGTCCATCATTTGGTCCACCATCTTGTGGTCCCATTTTCATGAATTCAAATCCAAGCCCTGTACATTTATCTTCAAAGAACTCAGTAGGTGGTCCATCGTCTGGTCCATTACCCATTGGCATTCCATTCTGATAATCTGAAATCTCACAAACCATATCTATAATATAGTCACCTGCACTGTTCTTCTCTAATGCAACTCCAGCTTTCTCAGCCATAAATTCTATAAACTCATCAGGTGGTCCATCATCTCCGCCATCCCCCATGTCATCTGTCATGTCAATTACCATGATACAATTTCCTGCATCATTCTTTCCATTTATTTTAACACTTGGTCCACCACCCACACCATCTGGGTAAAACAATACTGGTTCACAAGTTCGGAAAGCTTGATCAAACTTCCAACCATCAGATCCAATATCTGTTAAATCACTTTCTTCCACAGTTTCTGCATTAACATTTATGCTATACTCTTCTGCAACCTCATCTGCATCCCCAAGCATAGCAAAAATTATACTTCGTATTGTTTCTTCTTTCAATTTCCTAATACTTGTTTTCAAACTTACAATATCGTACGTTGTTAATTCGTCTTTCATAGCAATCTCTTTGATTTCATCTCGAACAACATCAAATTTATCCCCAGCCGATACCATCAAATCAGCTACTTTTTCAAATCGTTTTGCTTCAAGTTCATATTTTTCTTTTGTTTCCCCAGAAGCACTATTAGCTTTTCCTCGGTAAAACAAAGCCAAATCATTTATTTTTTCTGACAAATCAATAAACTTAGCATTCATTCCTTCCAATCTCATTGCAACTGCCAACACATCTTCAATTTCTGGAATCTTTGTTACCTCATCCCGTGAAACCATTGTATATTCTGACCCACCTTTGAATATACATTCAAAACCCATAACAATTCCATTTTCATCCTTATCTAAAAGCAAATCCCCTGGACATCCTTCATATGCTCTTTCAGGAACTTCTTTTAATCCTTCTGTTACAGGATCACCACAACGTGTTATTGGACATCCTTCTGGATCAATATCAACAACTGTATTTTGCTTTCCACCACAGTCATAATAAAATTTATCTTTTATGCTTGGATTATCATACTCAGCACAAATGTTTGGACCAAATCCTCTTCCTTCACACACAATAACATTACATCCTTCTGATCCAAAACCTCCACCCATCATTTTAGGTACAGGATTTCCCCCAATATTGAAACATCTATCTGTTTCTCTTTCTAAATCAGCATCTGAAGGACAACCTTGTCCAAACTCAAACTTATCCCCAAATTCACAATGTACAAAACTACATCCATTGTAAGGATCTTTTTCATAAATCGGATTTCCACCTTCTTCTTTACAGTCCCTTTTCATCCGATCCATCTCACTTTCGTCTGGACACATATTTTCCTTTTCACATTTTACAACCTCTTTTCCAAACCTATACTCATACCAACAATTTTCTGGTAATCTTTCTTCTGGAGGCCGTCCACAATCATCATGACATCCACCATTCTCTCTTTCAAATTCATCACAAATTCCGTCTCCACACATTCCACTTCCAGTTCCACCACAGTCATCATGACAATTGTATTCGCCGTCTTGACAAATTCCATCACCACAATATCCTTGTGGTTGTGTTCCCATGTCATCACAACTCTTCCAATTCTCTATACAATTTCCATATTGATCACCTGGACATATTTTTCTATCACTATCACAACACCATCCATTATTATAATCAGCACAATATCCACCATCATGACAATAATTTTCACTACCATCTGAATGATATCCACATCTTTCTTGAGTAGATGAATAACAATCTGAACAACTCTGTGAATTCTCATTTGCTGAACAAATATTATCATAATTACATGTTCCTAAAGAATTACAATCACTATCACATTCATTATAACACACATATCCTTGTTCATTTCGTGAACACACATTATCCCCACAACCGACATTTACACAATAATCCCCGTCAGTATAACAAAATCCAGACCCGTCACATGAATATCCATCCTGACAATCTGCATCTGATGTACAACAATAACACTCACCATTAACACATTTTCCATTTGTTGTTAATCTAGAATATTCCACTGGACAACCATAACAATCTGTATCTACACTACAGCTATTGTCATAACTCATACAATCTTGTGAACAAGTGTCTGTATTTTCGCTTCCTTCACAAACACCATTTCCACAAACATCAGAACTTCCACAATCTTGTGAACAAGTTGCTTCTGTTTCACTTCCTGTACAAGCATTATCACCACAAACATCAGAACTCCCACAGTCAGATGAACAAACAGCATAATCTTCCCCATCTTCACAGACACCATTTCCACAAACAGGTCCACATTGTCCTGAACAATCTGCTGGACATGTTTCACATTCTCCTGAATCACAATTTCCATTTCCACAAGTACTACATGCACCACAATCCTGTGAACAAGTTGAACATGTTTCATCACCGTCACATGCCCCATCCCCACAACTACTTACAGTCTTACAAATATTATTATCACACATCAACCCAGAATCACAATCCTCTGTCGTGAAACAGGCCCCTCCTGCACCAACAGCGATAACTGAAACTGAAAACAAAGAAACAACAAACAAAACTAATACTACTGACATCAATACGTTTTTACGCATTAATCTAGTTAAAAAAAGGCTTATATAAAGCTAACTGATAAGAAAAAACCAAAAAAAATAACAAAATCACACAAAGAAATAAAATTTACTAAGCGCATTTGCGCTTAGCTAGAAGCATCGAACAATTTTTGGTACAGCTTTTTACATTTTTGGTACAGCTTTTTCTAAAAGGTGTTTCGACCCAATAAAAAAATGTTAAGCGATCTTATCATCTAGATTCTTTAACATTCCAGATAAATCTCTAATTTCTTGTCCCATGTCAGTTACTGCTTCACCAATATCAGCTTCTGTTTCCAAACTTCCTGTAACACCTTGAGAAGAAGTATCAACTATAGGTGAAACTCCAGTGAACAAAAAATACATCAACGCAACAACAATAACAACTGTTCCTGCAACAAGTAAGTTTCCTGAAACAGGTGTAACAGCAACATTATTTTTATTAACATTTTGCTTTTTAACATTTCGTTTTCTTCTAGCCATATTATTCACCTCCAACACTAGACTTTATTTGATCCAACAAACTTCCCTCACAGAATGGAAGTAACTGTTCTTCTGGATTTTCTAAACCTTCTGCATAATCTGGAACTTTACAAGTCATACCATTTCCGCCTTGTTCAACTTCAATAACACACAAATTCCCTTCCAAACCAGTTATCTTTGCAACAACGCCTTCCTCTGGTTCAAACACAACTTCTTGACATGTTTCAAATGCATCATTAAAGCATCCATCATCCAAACAAATTCCATCTTCTTCAGCACTACTCAACATCAAATAAAGCGCGTCTTTCAAAGTTCCTTTCCACAACTTCCTAATATCAATCTTAATTTCTTCCATGTCTTCCACAGTAAGTGTCGCCAATCTATCTTTTAGTTTACTTTTAATTTCATCTACTTTGTCAGCCCCAGTATAAAACATATTAGCTGCTCTTCTAAATCTCTTTTCATCCTTCTCACTTCCATGTTTTTCCCAACTATTTGCAATAATACTTGATTGGTCACCAAGATCAATGAAAGCCATCTTCAGTTCTTCAGCCCCAAAAGCAATTTCCAACAAAACGTCATCATCTGGTAATGATTTCAACTTTTCATACGAAGCAAGTCCGATAACATCATCACTCGGCTCAATACATTCTACAAACACAACACATCCATCATCATCTTCATCTACAACCATTTCACCATCACAATTTGAATATGCTTCTGACGGCAAACTCTTACAATATGTCTCTTCATCTGCACATACCAAAACTTCACAACCTCTTGGATCATATCCCTCTACAACATCCTTACCAACAAAATTACATTTCTTTTCAATATCCTCAACAACCTTAATATTCAAATCCTCTATTGGAGTACATCTACCAATTTCTTTTTCTGCACAATGTACAAATTCACATCCACCTTCCGGATAGAAAATAACTTCACTACCAGATTCCTCACACATTGTAGCTATATTTTCATTTTCCTCTTTGGTAGGACATTCTACATGATTTTCCCATGGTTTTGTCTCTTCCATCTCTGACAAAAAATTACACAAAAACTTTTCACATCCATTCTTCCCAAAGTATCTTTCTGGAACTCCACCATGATCTATACATTTCTCATCCCTATTTAGAGGTATCTCTGGACACTTCTTCTCCTCACAAACAACTTTAACCACACCAGTGGAATCTGTTTCTTCAAAACATCCTTCTGGTATTTCTGCTTTAACAACAGTTTCTTTTGTCGCAACAACCGGACAAGTCATCCGTGACTCAGTACACCAAGTATCACACCATTTACCACCAGAAGATTTACAATCCTCTTCAGAATAACAATTCCAAATATTTGATTCTGTACAAGTTGGACACTCATACATATTACAATATCCATTTGTTGATCCACCACACCAACTACCCAATCCAACACCAGAACAATCTTCCTTATTATAACAATTCCACGGTTGGGTTGAACTACAAGAAGGGCACTCACTTGCAGAACAATAAGTTCCACACCAATAACTACCTATTCCTGTACATTCACTTTCAGAACTACAATGCCATGGATCGGTTTCAGAACATGTTGGACAACTACCAGACATACACCATCCACTACTACTATAACCATAAGTGGTCGCTCCCCCACTTGTACACCAAGAATTTCCTACACTAGTACAATCACTTTCTGAATAACAACTATATGGATCAATTTCAGAACATGTCGGACATGAAGTAGTTTGACACCAATCACCTCCCCCATAAACTCCTTTACACCAATAACCACCAGCTCCTAAACAATCACCATCTGAATAACAATTCCATGCATTTGATGAATCACATGTCGGACATGTATAATCACTACAATAAGTTCCACACCAATTTCCCGCATTATTTTTACAGCTGTCTTTATCATAACAATTCCAAACCTGAGATTCACTACATGTTGGACATTGATCACTACAATATGATCCACACCATTCTTTTCCTACCCCAGTACATTCACTTTCCGTTCTACAATTCCAAGACTCTGAAGAAGAACATTCATATGTTGAACACACATAATCCTGACACCATCCAGCTCCTCCTCTTTCAGGAATACACCAACTCGCACCAACACTTTCACAATCTACCTTCAGGTTACAATTCCAAGACTCTGAAGAAGAACATTCATATGTTGGACATTCAGAATTTTGACACCAATCACTTCCACCATAAGTCCCCGCACACCAATAACCACTCGCTCCTGAACAATCACTTTCAGAATAACAATTCCAAGCATTTGATGAATCACATGTCGGACATGTATAATCACTACAATAAGGATTACAAGTTGAACAAACTTCTGAACACCAACTTCCACCTACTCCTGAACAAGATGATTCAGAATAACAATTCCACTTATCTGAAGAGGTGCAATCCGGACAAGCTGTGTTCTGACAATAACTTCCACAAAAATATCCACCAGCTCCTTCACAAGTTTCTTGTGTATAACAATTCCAATAATCAGAAGCACTGCATTCTTGTATAATATCACTGCACCATTTGTAACTTCCACCTACCCAATATCCACCTACTCCTGTACATTCACTTTCTGTGTAACAACTCCAAACATTTCCAGAAACACATCCTGTTAAAGGACAACTTCCTGTTTGACAATAACCACCACCATATTGATCTGTACACCAAGTAGCACTTACACCTGTACATTCACTCTCAGAATAACAATTCCACGGCACACTCAAACTACAAGAAGTTGTTGAAGTGTCTGTTGTTGTATTTGTGGTTACTGTATTACAAGTTCCTACACAACAATTAGAACAATCTGACTTATCATAATACATTGACCCTGAACAAATATCACTTGAAGAACAACAGCTTCCACCTACAGAAGAACAAGTTCCAGTAGTTGTATTTGTGTCTGGAGTTGATCCACCACAAGAACTCATTGATGACTGCCAACTATTGTCTAAACAACAATATCCATTACTATACGGAGATCCGCCACAATAACACATTGATATTATCGCTGAATCCAAAGAACAATCCGGAGCTGTCTGACAATCGCCATTCACACAATAAGAATATCTACCATTTGTAGATACACAACTTTCACTAGAAGATGAATCAGTAGTCGAATCTGAAGTACACAACAACCCTGAACAAACATAATTCGTTGTAGTTACAGTTATTGTTCTTTCTGTACTCATCCAATTTTCTCCACTACAAGAATAGCTTTCAGATGTAGTCGATGCACAATCCGCATCTATTGAACAAACATCACCTGCACCTGCTACTACAGATAGAGAAAAAAGAGTTGAAAAAACAAAAAAGGTTAAGACTATTAATAATATAGACATCTTCCGCATTATTTTAGTTATAAAAAGGGCTATATAAAGTTACAAAATAAGGTGGATTTATGGACAATGAAAAATTAAAAAAATTACAAAAAGCGAGTTATCGAGTTTTTGGAAAAAACCAACATAGCGCTGTTAAATTATGTCTTTGGACTAAAAGATCTGTAAAAACCGGCGAAAAAGATTTCTGTTACAAACAAAAATTCTATCGATCATCTTGTGGAGTAACTGCACACCGGTGTGTACAAATGACTCCTGTTTTTACTAAATGTAACTTACGTTGTAGTCATTGTTGGCGAAACCACCAATATTTCACCAAAGAAAACCATAACTGGGACTCAGCTCAAGAAGTTTTTGACGAATCAATCAAAGCGCAAATATCTTTGTTAACAGGTTTAGGTGGTGTAGAACATTCTCCCCCACATTTAGCTGAAGCACGATTACCAAACCAAGTAGCTATTAGTTTAGATGGCGAACCTTTCTTTTACCCACATTTAGACGAACTAATCGGAATCTACTTAAAAAATAAATTTTCAGTTTTCTTAGTAACAAACGGAACTTTCCCCGAGAAGATAGCTAACCTTAAAAACTTACCAACAAACTTTTACTTATCACTAACTTCCAACACAAAAGAAATGTTCACTAAAACCCAACATCCAATGTCCGAAAATCTCTGGGAAAAAGTTTTAGAAAGTTTAAAGTTATTCTCAACTCTAAAAACAACCCGAGTAATCCGCGTAACTTGCGTAAAAGACATGAACATGACACACCCTGAAAAATATGCTGAATTAATTAGCTTAGCAAATCCTGACTATATCGAATGCAAAGCTTGGATGTGTGTAGGTGGATCTGCCAAACGTTTAAGCTACGAACAAATGCCAACCCATGAAGAAGTTAAAGAATTCGCTAAAAAGATAGTCGCATATCTAGAAGGCTACAAAATAAAAGACGAGAAAACAAATTCTAGAGTTGTTCTGTTAAACAAAGCTTAGAAATAAACATATAAAGATTAGCACCCTAGAAAAAGTATGACAGGCACAATAGGAATACAGGTATCTGGTATTTACAGCCACGGAACAGTATCAAAAAGCATGAAAAATGCTTTATTACGAAATATTGGAAAAGTAAATGTTACTGATCAAAACGGAGCAAATTATATTATATTTCTTGACCAACTAGATTATGTAGGTAGTGTATCATTTAAAAAACAAGAATGTGAAAACGCAATCATACTTCAGATGAAAAGATCTTTTTATGTAAACTTAGAGAAACTAAAGTCAACAACACTACTGGTTGAAGAAAATATTGATAGTAAACTATCTGAAGGGTATGGATCATTATCATGTATTCTTGTAGTAGGTAATGAAGATCACCATACAATGGAAGCAAAGGAAGATGGACTGTATAAACAATTATTCACAGTAAGAAAAGATTTTGAAGAACATGTAGATAAAAAACGTAAAGAACATGGTTCTAAAGACCAATGTAAAGTTCCTATAATAAGCTTAGTTTATCAATCACAGCATACAGAACCAACAGTTCATAAAATGTTAGAACAAAACGGAATGAAACCATACTATTATGACAAAGAACTTTTCTTTAATCCAATAACAATTGGTGGATTTGATGAACTTGCTAAAACTATATTATCTAGCTTTGATTTAGACGGATAATATTTCTACGAAGCAAAAGACCGGTTTCTCGCTGCCGTTTTTGACAAATTTTTAATTAAACTTTTACCATTTTTGGTACAGCTTTTTCTAAAAGGTGTTTCGACCCAATAAAAAGTTTAAAAAAGGGCAAAAGCTTAAAAACCTTCTCACCTAATTCCCCATATGCTTTTCGAGATACTTTTGAGTTCAATTATTGTAGCATTAATTTCCTTTGTAGGAATACTTACATTTTACCTAAAACACGAAACTCTAAAAAAATACACATGGATACTAATCGCACTAGCTTCTGGTACACTTCTTGCAGCAGCATTCTTCCATTTAATTCCAGAAACATTTCACGAAGCAGGAGAACTTGCGCCAATATACATACTAGTAGGAATCTTGACATCCTATATAATCGAATCTGGTTTACATTGGCATCATTGTCGAGGCGAATGCAAAACCAAAATAAAACCAATGGGTTATTTAATTTCAATAGGCGACGGAATTCATAATTTTATTGACGGAATAGTTTTAGGTGCAGCTTATTTAGCTGATTTCAATTTAGGAGTTATAACCACTATAGCTATAATCGCCCATGAAATCCCACAAGAAATTTCCGACTTCGGAATATTAATCAAAGCTGGCTACAGTAAAAAACGCGCACTTATTGTAAACTTTTTCACAGCTTCGACAATTATAGTAGGAAGTTTAGTTGCTTACTTCTTCGCAACTTCAGCAGAAACTTTAATCCCACTAATCGGTTTTGCCGGAGGAAATTTCCTTTATCTAGCTCTTAGCGATCTTGTACCTGAACTTCACGAACACAATTCTACAAAACGCACAATAACAAAATTCGCAGTAATGCTTTTCGGAATAGCTTTGTTATACTTCATTTCTGGAATGATACCAAGCCATTAAGAATTATTTCCGCGCACTAAAAGCAAAACTCGGATAAATCATGTCTTCAGTGTCATGAACAATTTTACTAGAAAATTCTATTCCAATATCTCTAAAACCAACACGCGTTAACATATCTTTTAACTCATCATCAGAAAGCAGATTTCTACTATAATTAAAAGAACTCTGTGTTTCATGTTTTGCTAATGTCACCCCGAAAAAAGTCCCACTGTCTTTCAAAAAATCATATGAATTTTCCAAATATTCTCTAAGCTGTTTAGAATCATAAATAGAATGCAAAACCGATCGAGAAAAAACAAAATCCATTTTCCCAACTAACCGTAAATCATTTGAAACTTCTTTTGGATCACAAACAATAAAATCATCCTTACTCATTTTTCCTAAAAGAAAATCAAAACCTACATCTATACATTCCCAATCAACATCATACATGAAAACATTTTTCTTAAGACATCCTTCTTTATCCAACAAAACACCAAATTCACCAAACCCAGCACCATAATCTAAAATTTTCCCACCATGTTTACAAGCTGAAACAGCTCGTTTATAATTTTCCCCGAATTTTTCCATCCGAAGTTTACCAAGTCGCATTAAAGGACCTAAATAATTAATTTTAACATTGTCTTTTCCATCTTCGTCTGTCCCACCATAATATTTATCAAAAAGAACATTTTCATACCCTTCTGGATATTCTATATTGTACTGTTTCTGCAATCTACCAAGAATGCCAGATATAACATCTTTAAGTTTTCCATTAACGATCTTTCTCATAATAATAGTTTAATTTCAGAAGGCTTATATCCGCCCAAAACACTTTAAGGATTTCACTAACTTTTAGAAACAATTTAAAGTCTAGAAATCTAAATATAATATAACCCGAAGGGCAAAAGAACCAAACTTTCTTAGCGTTTATATTTAGCAATTTGTTTGTGTGTGTCAACGTGTGTCATGAAAAGCGTTCGGCAACAATATCTCTTCAATCCCAATTCATCTAGAACTTTCTTAGGATGCTCTCCAGCTGCAACTTTCTCAACATATTTCTCCCACAAGTGAGCTACTGGTTTTCCACAACTGATACATCTTACCGGAATTATCACATAATCACCTATCTATTCTTACTAATGTTCCCCATTTAAATATCATTTTTTTCGCTGCCGTTTTTACAGTTTTTGATAAATCTTTTTTGCATTCGACCCAATAAAAAGCTGTTAAATAAAAAGGGCATTTATCTCTTGGATCTCTGTTTGTGAACTCGTGGTCCTTGTTTTGAACGTGATGGCTTATGTGGCTCAGTTCTACGAGAATCTGCAACCAACATTGTTCGGTCGTATTCCAAAAACTTGTTTTTCAAAGCCTTACTAAATCCAACTAAACTTTTAGCAATCACCTGTCTAGCTGCATCAGCTTGACCCATCATTCCCCCACCAGTAACTGCAATCTTAATATCCAAAGTAGAAGCAATCGCCTTTCCAATAACCAAAGGCTCTGTCATAAACAATCGAGGAATCTCAGGAAAACTTGACAAAGGCTTAGAATTAACTGTAACCTTTCCACTTCCCTTTACTGCAACCGCCCGAGCAATCGCCCTTCGACGAGTACCTGAAACACTTACAATCTTTCCTTTATTTTTTGTAGTTCGAGTTTTTGTTACCATAATATTTCACCATAATAATTTACCGATTTCATTTATATCCATTTTCTTTCTATTTCATTCTTATTGATCTACTTTCGCCCCTAAAAAGTGTGATAGGTCTCTCAACTTAATAAATTTGCATCTAACTTCTGCGATTCCCTTTCCATAAGTTTCCAATTTTTTGTATTCAGCCGGACAGTTCTGTATAATTTTTAATTTTTTCAATGCTTCTCTTCCTTTTGGTTTTGTCCGAGGAAGCATCCCTCTAACAGCTCGCCTTAAAATTCCCTCTGGCAACCTATGAATAAAAGGTCCCTTTCTTCGGTCTCCTCTTTCAACTTTATGTTCATATCTAGCTTTTACAACCGCTGGCTTTCCAGTTACAATTGCATCCCCAGCATTAACAATAATTATTTCATTTCCTTCTAAAAGTTTCTTAGCTGTCACTGAAGCCAATCTTCCAACCACTCTATTTGTTGCATCTATAATCATCAAATCACCAAAAAAATTCCTATCCCATTATCCTTCCTGTTTTCCCATTTTTAATTAATTCATTAATTGTAATTATACTCCCACCTGCTGCTTCTAAATGTTTACGAGCTGTTGCTGAAATATTCCAACAAGCAACTTCCACCTTCTTAGTAATTATTCCATCTAGAACTTTTCCTGGAACTACAACAGTCTCGCCTTCTTTAGCTGTTCTGTTAATATTGGACAAACCAACTTCTCGTCTAATTCTAGAAGGCTTTTCTAAATCCTTAGCTATCCGAGCAGCAAATTTGTTTCCTTTGTATCCTAGCTCTTTTAGCTCAGCGATAAGCTTTTTCAATTGATCATTTGTTGGTCCAGTTCTTCTCGGCATATAATTACCTCAGTATTATCAGATGATAATGCAGATTATTTAAAGGCAACACTTAAAAAGGTTTTAGAAAGCTTTTCTATCGTTTTTTCACTGTGGTTTTATTGTTTTTTGCTAAAGCTTTTTGACCCAATTTAATGTTCAGCTACTGCTAAACAATCTATACAACAACAGTTGCACATAACCCACAAAAAGGTTTGGTGCAGGGGATGTGATTCGAACACATGAACACACTAAGTGACAGGATATCTTATTTCTATCATTGCCGATAAGAGCTTTCGCTCAGCTATTGACTCTAGTCTTAAGCCAAATCTTAAGTATCGCACATCTAATATAAGACAAAAATGTCCTATAAAAGCGTCCTGCGCCGTTAGTCTTTGTTATACCCACTTAAGTGAATATAATTTACGATGTGTATACATCGGTCAAAATTGACCAGGCTTGGCTACCCCTGCATATTGTAAGAATATCCGCTAGAAACATATAAAGATAAAGAAAAAAAGAAAATGCCTGTTTATGCAGGCAACGCTGGTGGAGTCATACTATCCCCTGAACCTATATCAGTATTTCCGTCTCCATTATTGTCTGTACCAGAATCTGTATCATCACCATTTGTATCATCTCCTGTAGGTGCAGTAACACAACCGGATACCATAACAACCAAAACTAGCAATACAGCTAGTATCATTTTTGCTTTCATCATAATCACTTTAAGGCAATTCTGGAACTGGTGGTGGTGTATCATCTGATGACAAGCCCAAACCTAGATGACAATCACCCTTAGTTTTAAAGACTATTCCCAACCCAACATCACTTTCACCGAAATTCTCATCTGCCATTTCCTCATAAGTTCCGCCTACCCATTCACCAACCCATTTGTAAGCACTTTCAAATTCACATGTTCCTTTTATTTCACCCAAACTTCGACCAGAAAATGAAGGAGCTATTGTAACCATATTCCATCCATCGAATAAATTTCTCTGAGACAAATATTCTACATCGTTAGAATCTTCAGCTTCCCAACCAAAATTAATATAATATGTTGTATCTCTTTTTGAATATATCCAAAATGCGGTATCTTCAAACGCATATCTTAAAAAATCTTCATCATATTCTGACATAAGCATTTGTTGTTCTTGTTCAGTAAACGGTGCTGATATAGAAGTATCAAAGTATTTTCCAAATGGAGCTAAATATGCATAAGAAGCCAAAACATCACTACCTGTTAATTGATCAAAACTATT
>Ga0233437_1002768_pt1 | contig 25227 bp, 26 predicted proteins | sample SI_122_August201_FD_182714 | JGI IMG/M metagenome (GOLD analysis project Ga0233437, IMG submission 182714) | Seawater microbial communities from Saanich Inlet, British Columbia, Canada - SI_122_August2016_200_MG | ecosystem: Environmental > Aquatic > Marine > Inlet | place: Canada: British...
CTACTTTTGCCTTAAACTTTGAACTGTGATTGCGTCGTTTTCGCTTTGTCATGGTGTCCTCCTTGTGGACTCATATTAATCAGGAGTTCACACCTAAGCCACTGTCCAGTTTTTGGGGTCCACCTCTGTTTGATATTTTTTTTAAATTCACCGATATCAATCCATGATTTATCCGATACCGGGTATTCACCAATCTTCAGGTCCGGGATTCGAATTTTACTAATAGATTCGGTAAAATGATAATACTTACTGTCAGGAATGTGTTTTGTTGAGACAATCATATATAAGAGAATTCTCGTTTTTATGCTTAATAATCAGAAGTTAATATTTTTGATCTCTCTGATCCCAATCAATGACCGCATGTTTTTGCTCTAGAGATATGCATGTATCACAAACGCCATCACTTCATATTTAAAATCTGGTCTAGCATCTCGTGTTATACATTTGGAGCAAAAAAGAATATTGACTCCGTGTTATTTTGATCTCACCACAAATATTAAATATCATTGAATTCTGTTGTTTTGTTTACCTTAAATAGCTTTTATGAGTTCCTAAACCTGTATCTCTCTTGCTAATCCATCGCTATCTTTGAAAGATAGTTTGGCTTTGTCACGAGTTCTTTGCCAGTACTCTTCTTCTAAACTAGCATTGATTTCCATGACCTGAGGGTTGTCTTTTAAATACTGAACAACCTTTTGGAAATCAAGAAGCTCACCAGATGGCGATAATGCTTCAATTACCTTGCTAAACACTTCTAGATCAGCGGTGTAATCCAATGTCAAACGTGCTTCATCCAGAATATGCTCAGGAGAAACATCCGAAATAACTTTCTGCTTGCACAATCCTGTTTTTGTAAAATAGTAGATAAAACCTGTGTCATTCTTATCTGTTTGATATGCCTCATAAACTTTAGCCATCGCTTTTTGAGTGAAACTCTTGGATGCTATCCCCAGGGGTAAGCCATCACACGTCACAATATCCAAGGATTTATCTCCAAGAAGGGATCTCATGGTTAAATCCATATACTCTGTTGCACAAAGTATATCATCTCCATCTACCTGCAGGATATAATCTAACTTATGCTCAATAATTGCATCGTTAAAGCGCTTGATAATGTCATCTGTACTACCTCGGAAAATGGAGGCTCCATAATTTGTGACAATATTGGCAAGCTTATCATCCGAAGCATCTTCAGTCGTACATACAATCACATCCTGCTTTTGTTTAATATACTCACTTGCGAACACTCTATCCAGAAGATGACACACAAGAGGTTTGCCAGCTACCTCGATAATAGCTTTCCCAGGTAGCCTCCTAGAGGCAAGTCTAATAGGTATTAATGCTCCAATTTTCATCTTTATGCTCTTATCTACTTAAAATATTTAATTGTTTTTGAGAGAGCCATGACATACGGTTTTGCTTCCTCAATTGAGCTATAATTATTAACGAATTGCATTAGTGTAGGTTGCACTTTTTCTGCTACCGGACAGATACCTTTTTTATATGATAAATCATTATAAATCCAAGGGCACCTTTTTTTGTATACATCTGATGTGAATAGTGTTTCTTCATATAGCAAGGCCCATGCTGCATAAATGCCATCGCCACCATATTCAACATATTTTTTTCTAAAATCCTGCCAAGAAACATCTTCTCTTAAATATTTTACCGCACAGGTCCAAGACGTATTCTTATATCCTTCAGGGGTTTTTTGAGGAACTAGATAATCGCAATCATTCATAACATCAACATACATTTTTGAGATGTCAATCCTCAGCTTGATGAAAGAGTCTATTTTTTCTAACTGAGCTAAAGCTACAGCAGCTGCCACTTCAGGCATTCTATAATTATAACCGAAAGCATCATGCCTCTTGTAATTTGGATCCTGAAACACACTTTTATCTAAAATTCGGACTCGTCCATCAGTAGACTTCATGATACCATATCCCAAACTACCGAATTTTCTCATTTTTTGAGCATAATCTTCATTATTTGTAACGACTATGCCTCCATCACCGGATGTAATATGTTTTGAATTTTCTAAACTATAACTGGTGATATCGGCAATACTACCAATAGGTTGATCTTTATATGTAGCCATATGAGCTTGAGCAGTGTCATTAATAACAGAAATATTATGTTTTTTTGCTAATTGCATTATAGGATCTAAATCACAGGATAACCCATAGAGAGAAACAGGCATAATTGCTTTTGTTCTATTTGTTATCTTCCTCTCAATATCTTTTGGATCTATATTTAAGGTCTCAGGATCAATATCCGCAAACACAGGGATCGCATTCTGGGCAAAAATTACATCCGCATTTGAAATAACTGTTAATGGTGTGGTTATGACTTCATCTCCGGCTTCAACACCTACAGCATCAAGCGCTGCATGTAAAGTACCAGTTCCTGAATTAAATGTTACAGCATATTTTGCTCCAACTTTTTTGGCAAATGATTCTTCAAACCGCTTATTCATATTCCCAGTGGTACCCGACATTTCTCCGGACTCTAATACTTGTTTTACATATTTTAATTCATTCCCTTTAAAGCGCCATGTATTTTTCATTATGATAAACTGCCCTTTTTATATTTTACTAATTATTCTATACTTTGATTTGCCATCTTCAATTAATGATATTCTTCTATAAATCGGCTTGGTCTATCAAGAGAGCCATCCCCTTTAAATACTACATATCTCTCATCTTTTTTGCCATAATATGCGAATTTAACATCAACATTTTTCTGTTCGAAAGGATCAAAATGTTCCGGAATAATTATCGTATTATCTCTTTTTTGAAATCCTGATAAATTAAACACTTCTTCATCAATACCATAATTAAGGCAATCAATGTATTCAGCATTCTCTTTAGCAAGTAAACTATCAAAGTTGCAATACTTAATCATCTCATATTTTCCTAACATATCAACAATCCTAAGACATTTACCTCCATTTACTTCTATGTCCTTTATAACTAATAATGTAGTGAAAATATTATTTTTTGCTATTGCAAATATTCTATAATTAAAAACAGGATGCAATAAATATCTATTTTTAATATATTCTAAAGATTTTTTCGGATTAGTATTACACTCTGTAATTGTAATATTGTCTAATTTGAATACTTCAATTAAACTGTAGTTATCATATATTATGCTTGGTTTTATTGAATGATATTTTACGATTAAAGCGACTTTATGTAATGTATTGATTTTATTTAAATAATAATAATGATTTAAAATAGAAGTCTTGTATTTGAAGGCTTTGTATATCATTTGCCCCATGTCACTTGTACCAATTGCTCCATATGATATTGGTTTTTCAGAATTTAAAAATTTATAATATATTTTCAACCCAAGTCCATTATCTTGGACTTTATTTTCATCGATAATCCAAATTGTACCCCAGATATCATTATTAGGATATAATTTACTATCATAATGATAAATTGGAATAAATCCAAACATTCCAAATATCTCATTATTTAATTCATCAACAGCAATTATAATATTATACCTATGCCTTTTTTCATTATAATATTGCCAACGAAAATATTCCGTATTGTGTCCTAAATATTCGTCATCTCTAATAACATCGATAATAAACTTTTGGAGATTCTCAATGTCTGATTCATTGCAGTATCTAATTATTATCATATAATAACCTGTTATACATATGCTATCTTATTTTATTAAATCGTTCTGAAACTTGATTTTTCTCTGTTATTTCCATATAAACAGGAATTTTATAAGAATCTAATTTATTTTTACAATGCATTTAAATGTTTGTTTCAATTCAATTAATGTCTCTTTTCTATATAATTTTATGCGTGCAACTACTATTTCGCCCATGATTGGATTCTTTTTTGCGTACACTGATACTTCTTTAATATTTTCCAATTCTAATATTACCGATTCAACCTCGTCTGGATATACCTTTTGCCTTTATGAACTATAAATTATCGACTGTAAGTCTTCAACATTTTTATCTCATTTTCTTAAATCGTCCACTAAACTGGTCTTCCTTAGCAATCAGAACTCTAACGGGGATTTTATATCTCTGTAACCTACCTTCACAATATTGTTTTAGTTGTTTCGTAAATATTTTCTTGTCTACTTCGTTAACCAATCGAATCTTAGCACAAACAATGTTGCCCATGATTTTGTTTTTTTCACCGAAAACTGTAACCTCAGCAACATTTGGCATTTCTAAAATCAAATTTTCAACTTCTTGTGGATAAACTTTCTCACCACCTACATTTATCAATTCCGACTTTCGTCCCAATATTTTAACGTAGTCCCCGTCAACTTCCACAGCGTCTCCAGTCTTAAACCAGCCGTCCTCGGTGAAGGGGCTTGGGGCATTAAGATATCCAAGCATAGCCGATCTGGCTTTTATTTCTAGCAAGCCATCTATCACGCGAGTTTCAAAACCCTCTCCTCCAATTTTTACCCAAAGCGAGTCCGAGCTTTTAGATTTTGACCTGAGTATTCCAACCTCAGAAAGGCCATATGTCTGCAGAAGTCTAATCTTAGGGAACAGCTTGTGAAACCTCTTAAGTGTGCTTTCAGGCATCGGCTCTGTTCCATAAGTAACAGTCTTTAGAGAAGACATATCATAATTATGATAGGATTCGCTCAACAAAAGTAAGTTTATAAAAGTTGGTGAGGTTGGCAATAACTCCACCTTATATTTTTCGATTGCATCCAAAATAATATCTGGGCTTCTATCATGAATTGTTACAATGAATCCCGTATTTGATAGAGTATATAATAAGGTGTTAAATCCTCCAATGTGATCATATAGAAGAAAAGTAATAGTCCTTAGAGAGTGTCTTTTGACCTTAAACTTTTCTAAAATACCGGTAATATCATGAACTGAAGCTTTGCTCTTTCCCGTCGAGCCGGAAGAAAAAAGAACTAGCCCTGGGTGTCCAGTTTTTATTAGTTTCTTATAAATTTCATGGTCTGCATTTCCAGATAACTCTTCAATATTAAATTCATCAGAGCTGTCAATTTTTATTAGCATCTCGCCTTGAGCTGTGGTTATAAACTCTGTCCTTTTCGAGCCAACTGATGAGGTGATGGGAACAAAAATGCAGCTATGATCAATAAGAGCAAGAAGTAAAGCCACAGAATTCGGAGAAAAATCTGCCTCTACAATAACAACAGTTCCCTCTTTTACATTATTTTCTTTCAGTAATGAAAGCCAATTTTGATATTTACTTAGTATCCACTCATATGTGAATGTTTGCCCCTGCCAGACTATCGCTTCATTCTTACAACTTTCTTTAAAAGCGTTTATTAAATATTCAATGTGGATTAGACCCCTCCGAGGTATAGTACTTGTCCAGTAATAAAATCACTATCTGGATTGAGATAAAAATCAGTAACGTTGGAGACATCCTTAAGCTCTCCAAAACGTTTTATTGCTTGTTGGTCAATTAGTCTTTGTAGTTTTTTCTCAGGAACAGATTTTATTAAATCCGTCCTTATTGGGGCGGGACCAAGTGCATTCACAGTTATACCCATGTGTGCAAACTCTTTTGCTAATATCTGTGTGAGGGTCACAACTGCGGCCTTAGATGAAGCGTATATCGCCTCTCCCTCCAACTTCAGCGGTGTAGCAACTGAAACAAAATTGACGATTCGTCCATGGCCGCTCCTCATAATTTTAGAGGCCTCTCTTGATAGAAGGAATGTACCCGTTACATTTACTTCTAACACCTTTCGTACTGTGTCTATTGTAGTGAGTATAGCATGATTCATCGATGCAATGCTTGCGTTATTAATTAAATTGTCCAACTTTCCATGTTTTTTCCGAATATCTCTAAACATCCCCTTCACTTCTTTTTCATCACTAACATGTAAGCAGTAATGGCTATACCTCTCATGCACCAAGTCACTCTCATGTCTAGAACATCCAATTACAACATGCCCTTTTTCCAAGTAATGCTCCGCCAGAAATCTTCCAATACCTTTTCCGCTTCCCGAAATAAATGTAACAGTTCTGACTTTCATATTAAACTCAAATTCTTGAAATTATATTCTTATTATAGATGAGGACTTATATTTGATAGTAATTGTCTTTATGCCACTGAGATGTTTAGCCAAGGGCTCTAGTTGGTTTAATATTCGCGGAACTAACATTTCTTCACCATACATTCCTCGTGAATGATAGTCTTCATGTAAAGCAATATGGACTATATCTATATTTTCTATCGTGTCACGATTAAAAATTACAAAGCCAGCTAGATCATTCTCAATTGACACGAGGAGAGCTTGGGGGTCAACCTGTAACATTGATGATTCCCAGACGATTGTTATCAACAATAATAAGCGGCTCACTATAAGAGGTGATTGTAGCTTCAATATCGTCCATGTATTTGCGGTGATCATCATTGAAATACAACAATTTTTCAACAACTTCACATTCAGAAACGTAGACACTAGTTGAAAATATTATATGCCTCATTTTATCAGTATAATCTAATTTTCTCAAACATTGAGCATTTTACACTTCGTCAATTAAAGTGTCCAGATACTCGACGAGAGTGAAAATTGAACGAAATGGGCTATGCTTTTGTGACATCGCTTTTTCATCAGCTATTGTGATACTTTGTTCAAACTCGTCCTCAATATTCTGTTCTATTGCAATCAATAAACTAACTAAACCTAAGGAGTCTAACTTTCCACCCTGACCGAAGAGGACAGTCTCTGTCGATTTCTCAATACGAAATTCATCAGACAGCTGTTCGTTAGCTTGATCAATAGCATCATAAATAAGTTCTGTTAATTTGGATTTGCTTTTCATTTTTGAATCCTTCGCCTTTTTATATTAATTTACTCCGTTAGATAAATCAGGCTAATTAATCCAACTTGTTCTGACAGTCTACAAACTGCTCAGCATTGCTTCTGCACATTGAAAATCCTATTTTGTCCCAACATGAATTGATCTCTCTTCGGGCATAAAATACACTGCTAAATCACTACCAAAATAATTCCCTCGTTTCTTCAACTACTCTGACTTCGCCAGTTTAATTGCGTACTCTTCATTATCTGTTACAACAATCCACCATCACCAGCAGTAATATGCTTAGAATTTCCAGGCTGTAGCTGATAATATCTCCAATAGCCCCAATGGGTTGCCCTATATATGTGGCCATATGTGTTTCTGCGGCATCGTGATGACAGATAGATTATACTTCTCAGCGATTTTCAAAATAGGATCCAACTCACAGCATAAACTATATAACGAAACTGGCATGATAGCTTTTGTTTTCTCAGTTATTTTTCTCTCAATAACCACGGGGTCTATATTAAAAGTATCGGGATCAATATCGGCAAACACAGGCACTGCATTCTGAGCAAAAATTACAGCAGCATTAGAAATTACTGTTAAGGGTTGAACAATCACTTCATCCCCGAGCTTTAACGCCAACCGCGTCCAGAGCAGCATGGAGTGTGGATGTTCCTGAATTAAAAGTAATGGCATCTGACCCCGACCTTGGCGGCAAAAGCAGTCTCGAACCGAGTATTCATGCTACCAGATGTTGATGAGCCAAATCCAGAATCTTGGACTTCTCAAACGTATTTAAATTCAAGTTCTCCAAATTTCCAGCTGTTTTTCATTAATTATTCCTATATATTTAGCATTATAATTTTCATCTTGGCCTGTCTAACGAACCATCACCTTTAAATATTATATACTCTCCTTCGTATTTATAAGCATAATTTATTGGTATATTTCTTTTTTCAAACGGTTCAAAATGATCAGGAACTATTACTTTTCCTTCTTTCTTTATAAAACCAGCATTATAAAATATTCTTTCCTCTACTCCGTAATTATAACAATCGATATACTCAACTTGTTCATTTTTTATAAATTTTTCAAAATCAATGTATTTAATACTGGAATAATTTCCGACAATATCAACAATTCTTAAACAGCTCGAATTATTCACTTCAACCTTTCTAATTACTAGTAAACATATATTTGTAGAATTATTGTTAACCACAAAAAAGCGATATTTAACTAATGGATGATTTGAATATCTATTTTTAACAAAGTCAATAGACTTACTAGGTTTGATACTATCATTTATCTCTATATGTATACTATCTAGTGTATGTACCTCTAAAAACCTATACGAATTTGGCACCCGAGGCATATTGTAGTGTGCATTATTTTTATTAACATTTCCAATAAGTGAATATGACTCAAGTTCGTTATTTAATATATAGTAATGATTTAAGTATCCAGTTTTAAAACCATGTTTTTTAAACATCGGGAATGCCATATCTGAAATTCCCGCCACTCCGAATGACTCCTTATCATAACTATTTAGTAAATATTTTATTAATTTATTACCAATCCCATTTCCACGATGGCTTGATTTAACAGAAAAATTAGTGACCCATATATCCTTTTTAGAAAACAATTTAGAATCATAAGCATAAATTGGTAATATTCCAAAGAATCCGTGAATCTGGTTGCTTTCTTTGTGAACAGCTAATAGACAATTATAATAATTATCCGTCTTATTTCCAAAAAACCAGTTAAAAAATACTGAGTTATTTGCCAGCGATTCGTTGATGTTGATATTATCTTTAATATATAATTGCAATTTGTCCATTTCTTCTTTTCTGCAAAATCTTATTTCATACATCTCTATCATCTCCAAAAAATAATACCACTCAATTTATATATTCTTTAACACCTTCTATATTGTTGTCCAACCACTATCAATACAGTTCCGGAAATATGAAAGGCAGTGTCAGATTAAAGAAAAGTTATTGCTTCTGAATTTGCCATTCTACCGAGTAATATTTTACTATTATATTTATCAATAAAGTGATCGGACTGGTTTTGAATAACACCAAAGGGATAAGCAACATTTACTCTGACATTTCTACTTGCATTTTTAATGGATTCACTCAGCTCAGGTCACTCCTTAGCATTGCTTCTGCACAGATAAAATCATATTCTGTCCCAACATGAATTGACCTCTCTTCGGGCATAAAATACACTGCTAAATCTCTGCCAAAATAATTCCCTCGCTTCTTCAACTGCTCTGACTTCGCCAGTTTGATTGCGCCGTTAGGTCGATAGACATCATCTAAATATATTCGTTCTTTCATATATTTGGACCCAAAATACATCTGCCAATCTTTCCCCTGTTTTTGAAGTGCCCAGTGAAAGTAGTGGGGATCTATTTCTGTTGCACTTACTAGGAAACTTTTCTGCGATTCAAGTATCATACTATATGACGCTATTATGTCCTGGCTATTTCGCAAGGGAGATGTAGGCTGCAGGTTTAATAGATAGTCAAACTGCTTTCCCTCTGCTTCCTGCAAATGGTCCTGCAGAGTCAAACAGGGTGCAGTTGATGATACATCATCTGTTGCCATTTCTGGAGGAATCCGAAAGACCTGAGCCCCATAGGTCTCGCTAATATCTGCAATCTCCTGATCCTCAGTACAAACCCATATGTCATCGGTAATTTTTGATTCTAACGCAGCTTCAATTGAGTAGGCCACCATCGGTTTACCACTCAACAACATGATATTTTTTCTAGGCAACCTCTTCGATCCACCACGCGCTGGAATTGCAATTAAAACAGACATAATATTCGAGAATACCTCATTTTAATTAATAATAATGCACCAGTTTATGTATGAATCCACATGAGCAGCACCCATACACCTTCCGCATATATCTTGCGGGCTTTGAATCTAATTTATTCAATGGAATAATCTTGTGAAATATGCTACCACTATGATGCTATTTCGACCAATTATTTAATCCTGTGTCCTAAGAGCTGAGACCTCGAATCCGATAATTGGTATCTCTATCTAGAGTGAATATTTATTAGTTATTTACCATTTAAAATTTCGCAGATTTAAACCATCACCAATTTTTTGGATACAACAACTCGGTTCCCTTAACATGAATCATGCAAATATCCTGAATTGCTTTGTCAGATATAGTAGAATTAGCATAGGTAAGATTTTGGCTTAATTGCTCTATTGAATCCACACCAATAATGGCATAATCAATATTATTGTTCTGTAAAACATAGTTCAGTGCCAATTGACCGATAGAGATATTCTCATTTTTTGCAATTCGGTGGAGTTTCTCTATGTGAGGCGCCAATGGAGCAAGTTTCTTAGGAAAGAGATCTGGATCCATAAAGAAAAGCCCCTGTAAGTATATTGACCGTGCATATAGTTGTTTACCCTTTTTAACGGCTAGGTCGATTAACGGATCCCGATGCGATGAGTTATCAAGAAGATTAAATGGAAATTGAATGACATCAACAAAATCATACCCACAGGCATCATGAAACTCAGCATTATCATAAACAGATAGGCCAATTTTTTTAATCAAGCCCTCCTTTTTAAGGATAGATATTTGCTGATGATATTCCAGATTATAAGCGAATTGGCTGTAATCATGAAAATAGTATACATTGAGACTATCTAAGTTTAATCTCATCAGGGATCGTTCTAAGGTCTCTCTTAGAGAGCAGTCAACAGATGAAAACTTTGAGTGAATGTTATAGTGCTTTCCACCATTCTTGTGGTAGGCACCCAACACCGATAGCGCATTTCCATATTTGTCCGCAGTATCCAAATTAGAGACACCTTGCTCGAATGCGTAATCAAGAATTTCAAACACTTCAGATTCATTGGGTTTTCCTACTTGATTATTGATGCCATATTCAAGACCAAACTGGGCAGTACCGAGGCATATTTTTGATTTTTTTTTCATGAGATGATGAATGACGGATATTTTGAGCGATCAGAATTTCAAGCTGACTCTCAATTCTCCATCATAACCCAATCTAATGGAGTTCCCATTTTTACATCCTTTATATATTGCTTCCCCATAATTGTGTTATAGTACTTAGGATGTAAACCATAACCTGGTCGAATCGAGCGAACATTCTCTTCAGAGATGATGTCTCCGACCTTCACATCTTTTACAACAAACAATGATCGAGAAAATATTTTATTCTCTTTTGCTTTAGCCGAAATTTTATAGGATACCACGCCTAAGGCTAATTCCACTTCTCTAATTGATTGTATCATTTGCTTAAACTCAGCAGGTTCAATGGAGAATGATGAATCTGGGCCGCCCTGTTTACGGTCTAATATGAAATGTTTCTCTATCACTTTGGCGCCAAGTGCAACTGCAGTTATAGCTGAGCTAGATCCTATGGTATGGTCTGACAATCCAATTTCAACTCCAAACCGTTCCCTCATATCAGGAATTGTCAGCAGATTGGCCTCTTCCAAGGTTGCAGGATAAGCAGAGGTACATTTAAGTAAAGTAATCTGGTTATTGCCAGCAGTTTTGCATGTGCTCAGCGCCAATTCAATATCTTCAAGGGTGGCTATCCCAGTTGAGATTATTACTGGTTTCCCTTTTGAAGCAACATATTCAATGAGGGGAATATCCTGTATCTCAAAGGATGCTATTTTGTAAAGAGGCACGTTCAGATTCTCGAGAAAGTCAACAGAAGTCCTATCAAAAGGGCTTGAAAATATTTCTAATCCCAATGAATGCGCATGGTCGAAAAGCTCTGGATGCCATTCCCAGGGAGTATGAGCATCCTCATAAAGTTCGTAAAGGCTTCTACCGTCCCACAGCCCCCCCTTTATTTTGAAATACTCCTGATCTGAGTCAATGGTTATGGTATCAGCTGTATAAGTTTGTAATTTTATTGCGTCTGCACCTGCTTCTCTTGCAGCAGCTATGGTCGCTTTTGCAGTTTCGATGGAATGATTATGGTTTGCTGATAATTCTGCAATTATATACGTCACTCATTCCCTCCCGTCGATAATCTTGGCATATCGTGAAAGATTGATACCATTTACATCTTCCAAATCCATGTATACAAATCCGGCCTTTTCAAAGCTCTTGATAGAGGCGATGTTATCGTTCTTTATATAGGCAATGATATCATGTAACCCATATTTCAAATTTATTAAAAATTCCACAGATTCTAAAATAATCCTACTTCCGATTCCCTTCCCCCTTTGTGAATCGTTAAGACTCAAGCTAATAGTGGCGCTGGTGTTGTCTAGATTGAATTTCACTTGGCCAACAAAACCACCTCCCTGTTCCACCACGAGAATCAGATACTTTTCATCTGATAAAACCTTTTGAAACCAGTTTACATGATCTTTATAAATGATATTCTCAGGATGAATGGAGTTGTTACGAACTAACTTCTCATTGGACAAAATATATAAATTATCCGTATCACCCAACTCTGCTTGTCTATAAGTAAATTCAATCATAAATGCCAAGTAAGCTATTAATAATATTGAGGGTGCTATTTGACTTTTTCACCGATTGTAAACTAGAAGTTCTTATCTCTTGCATAGAGTCTAAAATATGAGAAAGATAATTGCCACTGTCTACATTAATAATTTGCCTAATAATTCCTTTTTCATACCAACCTTGAATATTGAGATGTTGGTTATCTGCAATCTGAATAAAGATGGATGGTGTGGCAGTTCGGATAAGTTCATATGTTGTCTGGCCCGCTGCAGAAATAGCTATGTCACACCTAAGCATTAGATCTCTTATTTCATAGGCATCTAATGAATGATAGAAGAAGATGTTATCCATATGGTACTTCTTTATATTAAACTTATTGAAGCCAATGAGCACATGATATGTAAAATGCGGAAATTCATTTCTTACTGCTTCCAGCACCTGAGATGTTACGCCCCGAATGTCATTACCACCAATAGTGATCAAGATATTCTGAATCTTCTGTTTGGGTATTCTTTCAGTGATATTCCAGAAGGCTTTCCGCATTGGAGTGTAATCAAGTCCCAGCAAATACATGTGGGTATCATCATGAGTATAGGGAAGCGATTCAGCATTGACCGCACCGTTGATGATTGTGCCAGGCGGGTAATCAAGACGCAAGGTATCATCAAAATATACTGTTTTCTTGACAGACTCGTATATTCTTACATATAAAGGTAAGTCTGCCAGATATGAATCGATGACGGTGATATCTGCACCTGAAATCAATTCAACGAGCTTATCCTGGTTCTCTATCCAATCAAATGCTTGAAGTGAGATATTACCTAGAACTTTTTTTCCATTTTCATCACAATTTGCCACTAGTGTAGGGATGATATTATGTTCTTCAAACCCCTGATAAATAGCCAAACAACGGGTTAGGTGACCATATCCAGTTTGAGCATTTCCTTCGGTGATAATAAAGATGTTCATTTGATCAGATTAATAATAGCCTCAATTACATTCTCAGTATCTATATCACTCATTTTGGGGTACAAAGGGATACTTAAACATTGGTCATAGTAAGCATCAGCATTTGGAGTCTCGTCGCCAGATATTCCTTTGTAATATGGCAGTTGATTAACCGGTATGTAATGAACTTGAGTGCCAACATTCTGCGCGTGTAATTCTTCCATCACCTCACTGCGACTCTTCTTTATGTGATCATAGTCAAAGAGCAATACATACAGGTGAAAACAGCTGGAGATGCTTTCTGGCTCATGCGGTACCGTAAGCCATGGAATCTCCTCAAATGCTCGAGTGTATCTTTTGTGTATCTCACGGCGTCTAGTCTTAAAGTTGTTAAGACGATCTAGCTGGGTGCAACCCAATGCTGCCTGAATATCTGTCAGTCTATAGTTATAACCTAAATTCTGCATTTCATAGTACCAGGGGCCTGGATTCATTGAAAGTTTTTTTTCATCTTTCGTAATCCCATGACTCCTGAGCATAAGTAAGCGCTCATAAAGGTCCTTGGAGTTGGTTGTGATAGCGCCACCCTCCCCAGTGGTAATAGTCTTGACTGGGTGAAAACTAAATATGGTCATGTCTGAATATTTACAGTTCCCTACATATGAGCCATCAGCATACTGACTCCCGATGGCGTGAGCCGCATCTTCAATTACATATAGATCGTGCTCTTTTGCGATTTCAGATATTTGGTCCATTTCCGCGGCCAAACCAGAAAAATGGACGGGAATAAGTAGCTTCGTAAGAGGATTCAGCTGTGCAATGATTTCTAGCGGATTAATATTGTAAGTTCGTGGGTTAATATCAGCAAATCGCGGAGTAATCCCATTATAGAGCATACAATTTGCCGAAGCTGCAAAAGTAATGGCCGTCGTGATACCCTCTGACCCTTGTTTGATCTGGAGAGCCGCTACTGCCAGATGCAGAGCTGCTGTTCCATTAGCAACGGCCACACAATATTTTGCGCTGGTATATTTGCATAATTTATCTTCAAAAGCCCTAATCTCGGGACCCTGAGTCAGAAAATCTGATTTGAGGACGTCGACAACTGCCTGAATGTCATTCTCAGATATCCATTGTTTTCCGTAGGAAATAAAGTCAGACATCACCTAAATCCTCTTTATATCTTTTCCTTGATCAACAGCCTCAGGTCTGCGGCACTCAGAAAATCTACATTTGTGCCACTATTGTAAGCAAATCCAAACTCACACCAGGCGCCTTCTTTGCCATTGCTTTCTTGACGAAATTTTTCAATATCCCAAAGCTTTGTCGAAGGTAAAATTACAAAATAATCCTCAAATTCAATTGTGTTCAAAGAATCAGTTTCTGTGATCATTTCCTCATGTAATTTCTCCCCAGGGCGAATTCCAACTTCTTTTGTGGGGATACCTGGAGCAATAGCCTTGGCAATATCTAAAATTCGATAGGATGGGATTTTCGGTACAAATAGTTCACCGCCCCACATTTTACCAAGACACTCTAAAACAAAATCAACACCTTCCTGGAGAGTGATATTAAAACGGGTCATCCGCTCATCAGTGATTGGTATTTCCCCTGTTGCTGCTGTTTTTTGAAAAAACGGGATTACTGAACCTCTTGATCCCATGACATTGCCATATCGGACTACTGAAAATTTGATGTCATTGGTGCCTCTATAATTATTGGCAGCCACAAATAGTTTATCACTGGCAAGTTTGGTGGCACCATATAGATTGATCGGAGCAGCAGCCTTATCAGTACTGAGAGCTATTACCTTTTTCACGCCACGCGCCATTGCGGCATCGATTACATTTTGGCCACCAATAATATTTGTTTTCACAGCCTCAAATGGGTTATACTCTGCTGCAGGAACTTGTTTCAAAGCAGCAGCATGGACCACTATATCGACGTTTTCCATAGCTCGTTTAAGCCTACCAAGATCTCTAACATCACCAATAAAATATCGCATAGGTACGACACCAGCTTCAGGCCATATTTGCTGCATTTCATATTGCTTCAGTTCATCGCGACTGTAAATAATTATTCTTTCCGGCTTGTGGAACTTAATAATCGTCTCGACTAATTTTTTTCCAAATGATCCTGTCCCACCTGTTATTAAAATTGATTTATTCTTTAAATCCTGCACGCCATATCTCTCTTTTATTTTTATGAAATTAAGAACTCATTATTGAGCAATTTAAAAGCTTTTTGTAATTTTCCCTATACCACTCATAGGATATTCGAGTGAAAGTATGACATCATGAATTGTCTAAAGACACGCTTACCCATTCTCATTTGAGTGGTAGTAATAATTGTAATATGAATAATAATAGCTGTACTTACCAGCTAAGGTTTCTGGGTTTGCGCCATTTAGAATGGCCCCAATAAGTGGTGACTTAACATTACTAATAGTATCCAACGCACGATCTACTGCAGAGCGGTCTGTCTGACCAGCCTTCACCACCATGATGAGTGCATCAATCTCTGCAGAAATCATCGATGAGTCTGTCACAGCTACAATGGGAGGGGAATCAAATAGAACCATATCCCATTCGCTCTCTAATTGGTCAACTAGCTTGCTCATTCTATCTGAACCTAATAGCTCTGAAGGATTAGGCGGTAAACCACCCGCAGTAATGATAAAGAGATTTTCTACTTTTGTGGGATGGATAATAGTACTTATTTCTTCAACCGCACCGATAAGATACTCAGCCAAACCGGGACCACGGGGATGATCAAAAACATTATGTTGTACGGGTTTTCTCAAATCAGCATCAATAAGTATAGTTCGCTTCCGTAACTGGGCGAATGCAATTGCTAAATTCGCAGTTGTAGTCGATTTCCCTTCACCTGGTTGTGGACTTGAAACTAATAAACTCTTAATTTTTTTATCTGCTGATGCGTAGGTTATGTTTGTTCTAAGTGAGCGATAGCTCTCAGAAATCGGAGATTTGGGATCCTCGTAGGTAATCAGCCGTCGACGCAAATTCGTTCCACCTTTTGAGGGCGCTGAAGCTTCTTTCTTTATTAGTCCCCCAGAATTGTGATGCATGTCAGGTATTATGCCAAGCACGGTAATTCCTTTACGCTCAAGTTGTTCTACAGCTTTTACTGTATTGTCTAAGAACTCCCTAACAAAACTATAGCCTATACCAAGACCTAGCCCGAGGACAATACCAAGCAGCAAATTTATTTTCTTTTTGGGTTTTACCTTATATGCTATCAAAGCTGGATCCAATATGTGAACTTTACCCAATTGGCCAGCTTCAGTTATTCTAGATTCTTCATATTTTTGTTTCATGGTTAAATACAAATTTTCGTTGAGTTTAAGATCCCGTTCAAGGCGAGCATATTGCAATTTTTGGGAAGGTAAATGAGTTAGACGTTCTGACATCTGCTCAACTAGTTTTTTGTATTCTTCCGCTCGGGACCGGGCGGAATGCACTTCCACTTCTTGTTCAACAATTTTATTAAAGATTTCCTGGGAAGCCGCAAAAGGGTCTTCTTCACTCCAGCCCGAAAGAATCAAGGATTCTGTGATACCTTTCAGTTTGGTCTTCATCTCGCCGATTCGGCGATTAAAATCTCGGGCTTGAAGGGAGTTTTCATCCCACCCTTCATCAACCATTTGCTGAACCTTCTGAGCTTCCAATTCAGCAATCTTGCCTCTCAGGGCTACTATCATTGGGTTATTAGTATTAGTTATCTCCTCCATTAGCGCATTCTCACTCGAAGACAATTGACTTTTTAAATAAGCAACACGCTCATGGGCAACTTCTAACTCAGCGATGTTAGTGTAGTAAATACCTTCATAGGTTGTTAAATCTTTCAATAGTAGCTCTGCGGTGCCGTCTAGGGAATAGATTTTGAATTCCGATTGAAATGCCTGGAGCTGATTTTCTACAATTGCCAATCTTTTCTCATATTTAACTATCTGAGTGTCTAAAAAAGTTAGGACGAAGTGCAATGCACCTTGACCACCAGCAATATCCAGATTTTTATATATATTTGATATGCGATTTGCTAAAAAGACTGCTTCGCTTGAATCAGAGGATGTGACTTCCACCCTTAGTACATCAGCCTCTCGAACAGTTGAAGATTTGGAGGAGTTTCGTAGTCCTTCGACAATTTTTATCCGCTGCGAATAATTTAAACCTTTTGGGGATATTAGCGTATCTTTAGCCTGCCCAATCCAATTGAAAAAATAATCAAACAACCGATACCTTTTTCTGATATATCGAGTACCAAATAATGCCAATCTATCAGCGCTTCCATCTTCAATAAGAGATTGAACTACCTGGTCGTGTAAAGAGTAACTATTTAGCATTTCAATTTCATTTTGAAGACGCTGTTTAGATGACGTCATTCCAAAGTCGAATACTAAAGATCCAGGATCAGAACTATTTTCCTTAATCATAATTACAGTAGTCGCCTGATAGATTGGTTGCATGGTTAGTGTCACATAAATAGCGATGCTGACGACGACCCCAAAAATGATTGCAATGTTGTTCCTCGAACTCCGAATAACGCGCCATATTTCCTTGAGATCGATATCATCCTCATGAGGTTCAGTGTGCCCCACATTTGACATATTTTTCAATTCATCCATATTCTCGATCTTTAATTTGCCCATATGTTTACATTAAAATGAAATATAATTATAATACTGACATCAATGCATAAGAAACCGTTCATTTATAGCATATAAATCTAATCGCAGAATTATGCTTAACATGCCTTTTTTACATATATTCAGGTGCTAATATGGTTACTGAGTGCAAGCTCAAGCTAAGATATTTTGGCATATCAGATACATAATGATTGATATAAGGATAATTGACAATAAGAATGTGTTCCACTGGGACATATCACTGCACAGAATAAACAAATTTTGCCCACGATGATTCACTACCCGAAGTTTCCAAGCCATCAACAAATCTTGCAATCATATCAATGCGCCAATTATAGACCATATTAGATTCTAACTTTATACTTAGAGGAATTTGCCATGATTCAGATCGGCCTATATAATTCTGCGGCAGAATGACAGCTCGGTGTACAAACTCGTTTTCATCAGATAGTATTGTGATGCAGTATTCTTCCATCGCAAATCCAGGATAATAATTCCACCTAAGAGTTCTGTCTTCAGGTAGTACGATGGCCTGTCCGTTTGGGATCATGGCTTCAGAATCTATGCTCCTTAAAAGACTATAGGTTAGTGAATCAGAAAATTCGCTAATATTCTCTGAATTGTCTTTAGACTTTAGTTTGTAAAAATATTGATTAAATCCAACTTGAAGATCAACATAGTTAAACCCAAACATGGTTTCATTTTGAATCTGGGCGACCAGAGTATAGTCTCCCAGACTATCAATGTCTTCAAACCATTGGGCTCGATAGATATGAAAGGCTAAAATTCCTTCACTTGGATTTGGCTCCCATTCTAGATAAATACCACCAGATTCATGGGCATCTATGCCCCGCTCCGGCCATTCCTCAGGGAGTGATTTTTGAACCCAGACTGGGGGTGATGGCGGGGTGGGGTCTTCGATATCCAAACCGCAAGCGGAAAGTAAAGATGAAATGGAGAGGAGCAGTCCTAAAGTCAAAGGTCTGAACGCCGAAGGAAAAGAACGTGGTCGAGGAGAACTGGGCTTGCTGGCGAGAGTGAATAGATGCGCCAGCTGATTGCGGATTTTGGACATGGGGGAAGATAAGAAAAGCGGTCGAAAGTCCAATGTCACAAAGTTGAAAGTCTCGGAAGCAGGAGGTCTTTTTCAGACAGGAGGTGTTCTTCGATTGCTAAGGGCCATGGAACATTAAGTTCAGGATCATGCGCATGAATACCAGCATCGGATTGGGGATTGTAAAAATTATCGGTCTTGTACTGGACAATCGCCATATCGCTGGTCACAAGAAAGCCATGGGCGAAGCCACGTGGAATAAAGAGTTGAAAATGATTGTCAGCTGTTAACTCAGCAAAGCAATATTGTTTAAAGGTGTGTGAATCATGTCTAATATCTACTGCCACATCCCAGATAGAGCCTCGGATGACCCTGATTAATTTGGACTGTGCATGCGGGGCTTTTTGGAAATGGAGTCCACGAAGCACTCCTCTAGTAGATTTGGATTCATTGTCCTGGACAAATTTGACCCCGGAAAGGAATTCCTCAAAATCCTGGAGGTTGTAGCTTTCTTTGAAATAACCTCTGTCGTCGGTGTACACCGTTGGCTTAATTAGAAGTACTTCTGGGATTGACTGTGGGATTACATCGAATTTCATTAGCTAGTCCGCCGACTTGAGTTAAAAGTTATAAATGAATAGTTAAAAGTTGTTTGGCCTGCTTCAGTCTTATTCTGACTCCAAGTTCTTCCGTGATGCTCTGATTATTGCACCTTCAAATTCAGCGATAGCGTTAAAGGTTTTCTATATCTGCTATTTGGAGACCCTGGCGTTTTTCAAGGGTCTGGACAAATTGGGAGGCTTCCAGCATGGAATCAAAAGTTCCAGTGTCCAACCAGGCATAACCGCGTTCCATGATTTGAACCTTTAAATCCCCTTGAGAAAGATAGTGCTGGTTCACTGAAGTAATTTCCAGCTCGCCCCGTGCAGATGGCTGCACATTCTTAGCGACTTGAACCACAGAATTGGGATAAAAGTACAGACCCACAACTGCAAAATTGCTTTTGGGATTGGCAGGTTTTTCTTCAATGGAAAGAGCCTTCTGACTATCGTCAAACTCAACAACGCCATAACGCTGAGGATCCTCAATATGATAAGCAAAAACCACTGCTTCGTTCTCTTCTGCTACGACACGCTTGCTCTCAACAAGCATCCGATTTAATCCCTGACCAAAAAAGATATTATCTCCAAGAATTAAGCAAACATCATCATCTCCAATAAAATCTTCCCCGAGGATGAAGGCTTGAGCTAAACCATCTGGACTTGGTTGCACCACATAGGAAAACTTGGCTCCAAAACGGCTACCATCACCGAGAAGTTCCTCAAAGCGAGGTAGGTCTGATGGGGTGGAAATTATGAGAATCTCTTTGATTCCAGCCAAAAGAAGGGTTGATAATGGATAATAGATCATGGGTTTGTTGTATATGGGCAGAAGTTGTTTTGAAACCACTCTTGTAACTGGATGTAGTCTACTGCCTGAGCCACCGGCTAATATTATCCCTTTCATAGGATATTCTGCCCAATAGTTAGAAATGAAAAGTTATAAGTTAAAAGTTGATCCATTCGATATTGCCTCATTCTGATTTCAAGTTCTTCCGCGATGTTCTAATTATCGCACCCAGGATATTCATAATCTCTTCACTTTCGTTGATCAAGACATTCTTCTGAATATAGCCTGTACGCTTTAACAGTCTGAGCCAATAATTCGTTTCCCGAGCTTCTTTTAGTGAGATACTCATTTTAGCGATGAAATCTTTTTTTGATTGTGCAGCCGTCGCCTCTTCCACATTCGCTCCGATGGAAGTTCCTGATCTCAGCAGTTGTTTTCCAAGCGTATATTCTTTCTTTTCCATTTGAAGATATTTGTAGAGCTCAATGATGTTTACAGAGAATTCGAAGGTTCTAGATCTGATGTCAGGTTCAGGATTGTTTTCAGTCGTATTCAACTTTTCACTTTTCATTTATAACTTTTAATTATGTCGTTCCTAATCTTTCCTGTTCATAAATTTGTTTTTGCTGCAAAGCTTTCCACCAGTTCTGATTTTCAAGATACCATTGTATGGTTTCTTTGAGTCCGGCCTCAAATGTATGCGAGGGTTCCCAACCTATATCTGAACGAACCTTTGAAATATCCATGGCGTAACGGACATCATGCCCAGGACGATCAGTCACATAGGTAATTTGTTCTCGATAACTCTTACCAGATTCAGTGGGTTGAATTTCATCCAGAATGCTGCATATGCTTTCAACTACACGGAGATTGGTGACCTCTTCTTCCCCACCAACCAGATAGGTTTCACCCAAAGAACCAATCTCAAAGACATTATAAATAGCTTCACAGTGGTCTTCCACATGGAGCCAGTCACGGATGTTTAGTCCATCACCGTATATGGGAAGTGGTTTATCTGAGATAGCATTGATTACCATGAGTGGGATTAATTTTTCAGGAAATTGGAATGGACCATAATTATTAGTACAATTGGTTAAAAGAATGGGAAAGCCAAATGTGCGTCCCCAGGCTCTCACGAGATGATCGGAACCCGCCTTGGAAGCTGAATAGGGAGAGCTGGGATCATAAGGGGTATCAATTTTGAATAATTCATCTGAACCAAGGGATCCAAAGACCTCATCAGTCGAAACATGTAGAAAGCGAAAATCATATTTCTTCTGCTCCTCAAGATTTTTCCAATATTTGTGCAATTGATCGAGAAGGATAGCTGTACCCACGACGTTGGTCATAATGAAGGGGATGGGTCCGTCAATGGAACGATCCACATGGGATTCTGCTGCGAAGTGGATAATGCCATCAGGTTGGAACTCGTGAATAACAGATTCTACGAGAGCAGCATCTGTGATGTCCCCTTCTACAAACTGATATCGGGGATTATCCGCCACTGAGAGCAGGTTATCCAGATTTCCTGCGTAGGTGAGTTTGTCAAGGTTAAGGATGTGATTGTCGGTTTCAGCAATTTGCTTCAAAATAAAGTTGGAGCCTATAAACCCTGCGCCGCCCGTGATAATTATTTTTTTCAATTATGTCCCTAAATCTACTTTCTGCTCTCTTGCTAATGCTTTGGGACGAAAATAGTTCATAGTGATGCGGAGACAAGGGGCAAGTGAGTATGGTTCAACGATTAGATGTAGAATAGTACCACAATGGAAAATGGCTCACCATCAATTGAAAAGCCGTCCAGGTTAGACTCTATGAAAGAACAGGGGCTCGCCTTCAACCTGTTTCAACCATTTTGAGTTCTCCTTTTACACTCGCTTCTGTTCCCCGCTCAGCATGTCTCTCTTTGGAGTGTCCGAAGGATACAGACCGATATCTGGCAATATTCATATCCACAACCTCAAAATTGTTTCCACCATATTTCAAGCTCAGAACTCACCCTAATATTTTCGTCTATAGTTTTTCTGCATTCAGGGGATTGCATCCTTATAGCTTGGGGATGTACGTTTCAATGCTCCTCAACACACCTGGGACCAGAGTCGGACCTATCTTTGGATCTTGCAGTTGATTGAAAAGGAATAAAAATTTTCCCCGGAACAGGAATGACACTGTTGCCAATTGTACCAAGGAATCCTTTAATTTCATTTCTTCGCATTTGATATCTTCTTCTGACATATACATTCGCAATTCTGAATCAGATGGAACGGTTCCGGTGAATTCGGTATGAAATTCTTCCGCCACCCACCTAAGTGTCTTTTTTGTATTTTCGTTCGCAATGATAGGATTGCTAGATGGACCCGCATAGGCCAATAGGTGCTTCTTCTCAAAAATCCATTGATGACCGACATCTGTTTTCATTGGAGTCAAATCACCAGAATGAACAGCCATAATTAATGTCAGTACTTGAAGTCTCAGGTAAAAAGCCGCTTCTTCGATCGTGAAATATCTTAAAGGTGGTTTTCCCAAGTTTATGGTTCTTGATCGTACCCACAGAGCACTATAAAAACTAGCATCCATGTCATCATATGGAGAAGGGTAATTTTCTCTCTTTAATCCTGCAATATTTCTGAATAATTCAAAAACATTCTCATTGACGGCCTTGCGAGCAAGTACCGCTCTAATGAATTTTTTGCTAATACTCTTTGGCCATAGAGTTTCTATCAAAGCGCGTGGCAGAATCCACTTTTTATAGCTTTGTGGCTTAAGCTTAGGATTTAATATTCTCATTTCCTTCTTGATCTGGTGTAATTTTTCTTCTGGTGTATTTCTGGAATCAGGGTAAACCAATTGGGAAAATGCATCGTCAAGGTAAATCAACATTTGTTGGGTTTTTGTTCCCTGAAGAACTTTTAGCTTTCCCCCTCGAATCGCACCGTTTATCGCTTCATGTTGTACCTGGAATATTTCCGTTGCCTCCTTCTGGCTGATCCACTCTAACGGGGGTCTCTGAGTTAACTTATCCTGCCCTAGTCTTTGTGTGAGTTGTTGCTCATAAATACACTCATCAAAATTTTCCTGATGTTCTTGCTCATCCCAGGGGGTCCGGTTCCACTTTTCTGGCATATACTGATTTTTCTTTTGCTGAACTGTTCTTCGAGTCTGTCTCTTGAGCTCACTTAAAGCAGACTCCACCAGAATATCGTTAAGGGGTTCCAAAGTATCATAAGGGATACGACTCGCTTTGCTGCTTTCAAATATTCCAGTCTTACGATTAAATACGATACGGGTCTTTGGTTGAAGTCTAAGTATTATGCTGAGGGTTTCCATCATTATTCCTCTATTATTTAGGTGATAATTCTAATGCTAGATATATTTCCCCAGCTTCAAATTTTTATTTAAAAAAAAGCTTCTACCCTGAGCCAGCTATATAGTTATTCTGAGTTTTCGGGTGGCTAGGTGTATTTTTTCTGTGGACACGAAACTCAGGGAGTTCCGCATTATTGTAATCTTCTACTTTCTGAAAGTCAGCACGGGATTTGGAAAATCGATTTAACATCATTGACAATTCTTTAGCCATCGCCACTCGCAAAACTCTTAGTTTTTGCTCCTTCACCAATTCTGACGGGTATCCTGCCCGGGTTGAAAATTTGTTTTCCGGATCAAGCATATCTATGGAGCTGTTTAAGTTTTGTAGTGTTTTGCCTATAATATGATCAATCCATTGGATTGGGGATGCAATACCTAAGTTTATCAAAACTTCAGATTGCGCAAGATGCCCAAACCCATTTTTAAGTTCAAATTCAAAAATTGCCTTTAGTCCATAGCCATTTATGAGGAAATTTTCGTATTCCTGTTGCCTATGAATGATCCATCCATGATCAGCTCTGGTATTCCAAAATCTGAATAAAAATTTATCCATCTGGTTAAAAGAGAAATTATAATTCCCATCAAGTCCGTTCACTATCTTGCAAATTTCACCGGTGGACATTCTATTTAGAGCTAAGGTTCGGACTATTTCGCTCACATAATCGTTTGTCAGCAACTCATCATGCAGAGGCATGTGCCGGTCTTGAATCACACATGATTGTTGGATTTTAAGTTCTTTGGGTGGGAGCAACAAAGGAACAATCTCAATCAAACTATCCTTAACCTCACATTCTGGCATACTCTCTGCCATTTTCATTAACCTTTTTTTTGCCCCTGGGGTAAATTTACCATAGGGTTTAGTACATACACGAAGTGGATAACTTTCATGTTTAAATAATTCAATTTCACATAGCTTTCTGCTTGGGTTGGCATCCCAATGTATTTTATCCATACTTTTCTAATCCTTCCTTTTTAATTGCTCATATAAATGTGCTCTGGTGAATGTTCCTCATCCTAAATCCAGCCTTTTCTACGACATTTTTCGTCGCCACAATCGTAAACTTGCATACAACAACTTGCAAAAGATAGGGTCAGCTGTTTTTATTTTTCAGGACTCCAGCATGCATTGAGAACAACGATTTCATCATAATAATTCATCATTAATAATTGATATTATTATCTTTACGAATGTCGCACCTGCCAATATATTCATAAGTATTGATCGACAGGTGCTATTCCTATTTGCTCTCGGTTTAGGGTCTTATGACTGTGAGGACCCACTATTCGGGAGGCGAGGAATCAAGCTTGAAATTTGGCTCCTTGCCTCCAGCGCCTTCTGTAGTTGCGGTTTGGTGACAATTTCACGGATTCCTACCTCCACCCGAGCCCAACGATAATCCTCAGTCAGAGTATCCATCAACTCGAAAGTGGTGATGACTGCTATCTGAGGAATACCACTCCTAGCCAGCCGTAGCTGATGATCACGCCACAGCCTGATGCTACTTGGGGATA
>Ga0233437_1002771_pt1 | contig 25215 bp, 24 predicted proteins | sample SI_122_August201_FD_182714 | JGI IMG/M metagenome (GOLD analysis project Ga0233437, IMG submission 182714) | Seawater microbial communities from Saanich Inlet, British Columbia, Canada - SI_122_August2016_200_MG | ecosystem: Environmental > Aquatic > Marine > Inlet | place: Canada: British...
GGTACCCATAATTTCACCGTAATTGCGTTTGTAATTACAATATACATGCAATCGGCATCAATGAAAACAACCATCTGTGTACCATTAACCCGATTGTTCTGCTTATTTATCTCAAAAAGTATACTTTACGAGACGCGCTAATTGACCGTCTTAAATAATGTCTTATAATCTTATTCTTTCATCTTCTAAAAGAATTTAAGAGCTATGGCAAAAGTTGGATACGCAAGGGTCAGCACCCAGGGCCAGAGTTTAGATGTTCAGGTTTCTAAGCTGACTAAATACGGTTGTCATGAAATCTTCAAAGATAAACTCAGCGGGACAACAGCGGATCGGCCATCCCTCAAAGAGTGCAGAACCTATGTTCGTCGAGGAGATAGCCTGGTCATCACCAAACTTGATCGATTAGCGCGGTCCACCTTCCATCTGACCCAGATAGCGGAAGAACTCAAGCAGAAAGGTGTAGACATGGTAGTACTGGATCAGAATATCGATACTTCCACTCCTACAGGCAAACTGTTATTCAATATGCTGGCCTCCATTGCAGAGTTTGAAACTGAAATCAGAAAAGAGCGGCAAATGGAGGGCATAACCAAGGCTAAAGAAAAAGGCATTCAATTTGGACGGAAAGCAAAATTAACTGAAGAGCAGGTTAACGAACTAAGAACCAGAAGAGAACGAGGTGCAAAAATATCCGATCTGATGGTCAGGTATTCATTATCAAAAGCCAGCGTCTATAGACTGTTAGCTGAGCCTTGAATTGGCTGCTTATCTACAACATTACTGGCAAAAACGGTATTCGCATGAAGCCTAAGACCTAAAGCATCCATAACTTTGAGGACGGTATCAAAACTAGGATTCCTCTCTCCAGAAAGTGCCTTATAAAGGCTTTCACGTGATAAGCCAGTATCTTGTGCAACTTGTGACATTCCTCTGGCTCTTGCGATATCGCCTAATGCTTTTGCAATGAATGCTGCATCACCATTAGCCTCTTCAAAGCATGCTTCAAGATAAGCGGCTGACTCCTCTGGAGTCCTAAGATGTTCTGCAACATCATAAGGAGTTGTTTTGGTTTTATTCATATTGGAGTACCTCACAAATGTCGAGCCAGTTCAATGGCAGTGCTAATATCTTTAGATTGAGTGCTTTTATTTCCACCGGCGAGCAAAATAATTAGTTCATTACCCTGCTGTTTGAAATATACACGATAGCCCGGACCATAGCTGATTCTTAACTCTGAAACGCCTTCACCGACTGGCTTCACATCACCTGGATTGCCTGCGACCAGTCGCTCAATTCTCACAAAGATCCTGGCACGAGCATTAATATCCCGTAAACCATCGATCCATTTGGCATAAACATCAGTTTTTCTGATTACAGTCATTCAGCAAATGTATCCTTGTGGATACATGTAGTCAAGAGATGAGGCATGTATTCTGATAGGTGCAGGACATCTTTACATTGAGTGAGCAACAAAGCGAAGGAAGCAACACCCTACCGACCACTCAAAATCTGCATGGATCGGAACAATAAGCCCGTCAAACCACAAAAAACACCTTTCCTTTCAACCTCAATCCACCTATAATTTAATTAATTAATATAAACTTAATTAATTTATTAATTAATACAGGACTCTAAATTATGGCTCGCACAATTTCAATTACCGATGACATGTACCGCTCCTTCATTGATGAAGAGATCAACAAGGGCCGTTCTCTGGCCGACATAAAAGCCACGGAGGTCTTTAAATCTGTTGGAGGCACCTTTCTCCGTGCCGCTACGGCTCTTGAGGCCATGCAAGACAGCGCCAAAAACACAGCGCCTGCGCGCGAACTGCCCGCCTGGTTTATCGAATGGAAAAATGCATTGATTAACCAGGTCGCTCAGACTGCTGAATCTGCCTGGTTTAAGCTTGGCACTCAGATCGATCAAGAGCTTAGCGCCGCTAAAGACGGGTTTGACACTTCACTAGAAAAACTTAAAGCCCGCATTACCACTCGCGACGAACAAATTACAAACCAGGAAATCGAGATTGAAGGACTAAAGGCAAAGCTCGACCAACTGGAGACGGATGCTACCGCAGCAGCCACTATCAGGATTCAGCAGGATCTGGAATTGGCACAGGCGACCAGAGAAGTCGCCCATTTAAAGGGTGAGGCGGTCAATGCACAGGCTACTCATGAGCAAATGGTTAAGGATCTTACCACCGCTAACAGCACCCTGACAGCCCGTGACCAACGCATCACTTCGCTGGAGGGGGAACGGAACACGGCGGAGGCAGAGTTAAAGCGTCTCACGGGTGAACTGGCCATCTCCAATACCAACCTGCAAGTGATCACCGAAGCGAAAGGGACTCTGAAATCAGACCTTGCTACGGTCAATAAGGAACTCAGAGCTGCCACCCTCGAACTCAACAAGCTCAAACCAACCTATGAGCAGTTGCAGGCCACCACAAAGGATCAGAAGGCAGAGCTAAACACTATCAAAAAGACGCTGGATACTGCTGTTCAGGACAGAGCCACCGCTATTGCGCAACTGAATTTGCTCAAGCCTGTCGATAAAGAGTAACGTTTTTCGGCCATTGGGAGGGCTTATTTATATTAAACACGAGACAGGTCGTTATGGAGCAGGTATTCAGAAGCTGGAAATCCGATAGGCAGGATTCGACCCACTGTAGCCATTCATCATTTTGAATAGGGCATTGCTTTGTCGATTATGGAGTAGCAGTAAACGCATATAAGCTGACGATTATATGTAAGAAATTTGAGGCTATCAAAGAAAACCTATTAATCCAGAAGTAATAACTATCTCCGAGTAAACTCCTTCCTCAAATAGTCTAACAACTCATCGCGCAAACTAAAAAACTCGTCCATTCTCGACATGACTTCAACTATTTGACCACTCTCTTTAAGTTCACACAGTTCAGCAGCAAGCCCATGAACTTTCCGGTGCAAAGGGTCAATATGACTAAAACCACCTTTTATTATTGGATCATTTTGTAACATCCGATCCATCAATGCGCCAAAACGGCATTGGTGATGGTTCATCGGAGGTGGGGCAACCTGTCGACCTTCGAAGTAGCACTTTAGTGCTTCAATCCAGGCGCGATGTTCTACCATGGCATAAAGTAGAGGCAGGTCTTCATGTTTCACTTTGAAGGCATTTACCCAGCTCAAGGGAGGCTCCCAGGATAGTGACCAGCCGGGCAATTGGTCTGCTGGCATGGGATGGGCTATACCGTATCCCTGCGCCATTTCGCAACCCAGTTGCAGTAGCATTTCGCCATGTTCAACTGTCTCTACACCTTCAGCGATGACTTCACGGAGGAAGGCATTTGCCAGACCAATAACGCCTTCAAGAATGGCCAGATCATCATGGTCATCGAGCATGCCTCGCACAAAACTCTGATCTATTTTAAGTTCGGCGACCGCCAATCGTTTCAGGTAGGTCAACGAAGAATACCCGGTACCGAAATCATCCAGCGCAAACAGCACACCCATTTGGGCGCAGGCTTCGATAACCTCTGATACCTGTGTCATATCTTCCAGCGCGCTGGTTTCCAGCACTTCGAGACGTAAGCAGCCAGCCTGCACTTCTGGGTGCTTTGCCAAAATGGAGCACAGACGTTCTACGAAGTCACTTTGCTGCAATTGTCGAGCGCCAACATTAACACTAACGGGTATATCAAGACCTTCTGCGTGCCAGGTCTCCATTTGCGTCAGCGCCGTTTCAATGACCCATTCGCCAATCGATACCGCAAGCTCATTACCCTCAATCACAGGCAGGAAGGCTGCCGGTGCCAGTAGGCCATTTTGGGGATGTTGCCAGCGAATCAGAGCTTCAGTACCGATAACCTTACCTGTACGCATATTGACCTTGGGCTGGTAATACAACGTGAATTCATTTTCATTCAAAGCAAGGCGGATGCGCTCCATGCTATCATGATGACCACGTATACTGCGATCCCGCTCAGCATCAAACACGTGGTAACGGTTCTTGCCGGCCTGCTTGGCCTGATACATCGCCTGATCCGCCTGGCGCTGTAACTGATCGGCATCAATTTTTTCTTGTTGTGGAAAAAAAGTGACACCTAGACTGGCCGAAACCTGAAACCTTGCATAACCATACTGAACTGGCTCGGCTGCTGCTGTCAGCAGGCGGTTGAGCAACGGCAGGCTTTCTTCAAAGTTATCAAAATCGACTAAAACGGCAACAAACTCGTCTCCTCCGATACGCGATAATGTATCGCCTTCACGTAGTATTTCCTTCATACGAGTCGCTACAACGATCAGTAGCTGATCTCCCGCCTCATGTCCATACGTGTCATTGATTGCTTTGAAACCATCGAGATCAAGAAAGGCCACTGCCAGTTTCTGCTCACGTCTTTTTGCCTGAGACATTGCCTGATGCAGTCGGTCAGCCAGCAACACCCGATTGGGTAGCCCCGTCAGTGCATCAAAGTGAGCGATGTGTTCCAGTTGTTTTTCGTGTTCCTTGATCAACGTAATATCAGAAAATAGCGAGACATGACGATCTGACCCACCCTTTGGGTCAGATACCGTGGTAATGGTTTGCATCTCGGCATAAACTTCACCATTTTTACGGCGATTCCAGATCTCACCATACCAGTGACCTTTTGCCTTGAGGTCGCGCCACATTGCAGCATAGTAGTCGACATTTTGTAGGCCTGATTTCAGAATACGTGGATTTTGCCCGATTATTTCTTCTTTCGAGTAACCCGTGATACGCGAGAAAGAATCATTGACATCAATGATCGAGCCATCGACCTCCGTGATCATGATGCCTTCACGCGAGGTCTCAAAAACACTGGCGGCGATTCGTAATTTTGACTGTGCGTTCTGGTATTCGGTAACGTCCTCCTGATTTCTCATCTCTTCCGTCAGCGCGTTAGCAATCTCCAGGGCGCGAGCTTGAGTCCGTGTCAATGACAATATCAACCAGAACAGGAGACTACTGAGGGCTATACCACTGATGAAAGCCCCCCAAACGCTACCATAATTGATGTTAGCGACCCCCTTAATGACGTCAAACTCCAGCAACCACGTGCGACCGCCAAAATCAATCTGCCGTTGCTGAAAGAGGATCGACCGTTGACGTAGCGATTGTTTCGGATCACTGTCAAAAAGCAGCGCTTCCGAGGCCTTCTTAACCCCATCATAGATATATAAATGAACGAATTTACCCTGACTATCCTTCCAGCCTGACAGCATTCCTAACATGAGATCATTCATGCGGTATGGGCTATAGCTCCAGCCGATCAGTGCCTCTCGTCTTTGTTCGACCGTATTCAAAATAGCACCATGACGATAAACCGGGACATACATGAGTGTACCGGACTGAACGTCCTTACTGGCCTCCTGCACAAGAAGTACCTTTCCGGAGAGAGATGCCTCACCGCCATCGCGTGCTTGTTCCATCGCGGCGCGACGCACAGGTTCTGACAGCATATCGAAACCGAAGGCACGCAAGTTGCGTCCTGTGAATGGCTCAAGGTAGATGATGGCGGAGAAGAGATCACGCCCTCCGGGTGGCCATACAGTGAACTCGGGGAACCCGTCTGCCCGAACCTGGGTAATATAGGCATTCAGATGATCAGGCTGGATGACCGCTGAGTAGCCAATACTTAGAACACCGGCAATACTGTCCTCAACCTGCAGCCTCTCTGTATAGGCTCGCCAGCTACTCCTGGTGACTTCATCCGAACCGGCAAACAGTCCCGCCCCTCCTTTGAGAATAAGGTCATAGGTGTTAAGACGTTCACGTATCTTTAGGGTGGCCTGATCACTGGCGAATGAAAACTGGCTAATAGCATCATCTTCTATGCTTTTTTTTACTTCACGAGTTACAAGAGCGGTGACGACTAGCCCAACACATAAAGCGACCCCGGCCGAGAAATATGGCCTCATTTTTGATATATACATCCTAACAGCCGTCATGTTTAATCTTAACTAGTTAGTTACCGACCATAAAATCTAACTTATTGAAATATAACAAAAAAGTTTCTTATATCGGACAGAAATCAATAAAAACTCCAGTGAAAAATGTTATCATTATATTTCAAGCTATTGATTTATAAAGAAAAACACCCAACACTGGAGATAACAATACGCAAAAAACACACCGTTCAACGCAGTATATTTGAATACTATCCTGAACACGAGACTGGTAATGAATTAAAGGCCATCTCTCAATGGGTAGACCAAGTGGAGGTGTGCAACTTCTTCCTGGCGTATTAAGGGCGGGGTGAGTTGATCATTATAAGGCACATCCCGGCCAAAATAATTAGCCGGAGTGCTGGTTTTTTTGTATTGATGAAAATCAGCGGCTAAATCGCTTAATTCTTCTGGCGTCAACTGTTGTTTGATCAGTTCGCTCTTGAAGACCTGTATCACTCAGAGAACTGCTCCAAATCTTCCTCGGAGGCATTAGCCAGCAATTGCGCTCCTTGCTGGGTAATCTCCTCCATTCGTTCAGCCGTTGGCATGAACCGCCCTTCAAAAAAGGAGTTTCCCACGGACTGTTTTACAATAGCGACCATTGCTTCATAAGCCACTGCGCCAATTACATAACCCGCAGGTCGATTATTGGATAGCACGCCAATGGCGTGATCGGTGAAGTAACCTTTTGGGTTCTTGCGAAAATCGGTAATGGAGACAGTTTCCTCAGCCAGTATCGTTTGGGTGTTCATAATGGTTTCTCGTACATAAGTTAATACAAAATAATGTACATTAGACTATAGGACCTTATGAGTAATTTGTCCCCTTGTTCTTCGTATATTCTAATGCAATAGCAGTTATATCAATGACCAATAATGACGCAAAGGAGCAATTCCTGCCAAGCTATAGATTGCAGCAGGTTCGTGCCAGAACTGGCAAAAGTTGGCGCAACTTTCCCCATTCAAAATCACAGCTGAATCAACCCCACTGTATCTAAACAACAAGCCCTTTCCTATTGTTCCAGTCAACCTTAAAGAAACCTATCCGTACTGCCTCAACTTTCCCGCTATGTCCAACCTGTGAAACAGGCTGGACATAGCGGGAAAGCTCACTTTAAGCGCTTAACGCGCAACAATTTGCTAGCACAAAACAAAAGTGCTACAATTTGCGCCATTACTCCCCGCTTGAGGTTATCAAGCACCCTACCCTGGTCAACATGACAGGGGCCCAAGCAGTCCATGAACAATGCGATGACTGCACACCAGGCCACTGGTTTTGTTCATTTCCTTAAACCCAGACGGGGCCTACCCCCTGAAGGGGAACTCCGTCTTTTTCCTAACCGGAGGAGGCACACGAGCTTAATTCACTCAAACGAATTCGGTATTGGCGAACTAGTTCAGGCCAGATCACGACACGATCAAACTGGGCAAATCGGCATCAGTGTCGCAGGAAAACATCACCTGGTTGTTCTTACAAAATGCAGGAAAAAGCGACATGCTCGATGTCCAGAGTGAACTTGAAAAGCTGAAATTACAAACCCAAAAGGTGCGTAAAAAACGCTATTACAAATCCCGCCTGGATCGTTACAAAGGCGAACTGTTAAAACTCTACCAGTCTGGCGCCAGCGTGGCCGAATTACGACGATGGCTGCTATCCAGACGAATCAAAGTCGTGACCTCTACCGTCAGTCGCTGGATTAAAAAAAATGCCTAGCTTCCGATCCCCGTCATCTCAAGCCACCCACATTATGAAATCGCTACAGGGGAAATACCTATCCTCAGTCGGCACTGTCCGCAACTACGAACAATCCCTGACACGAGTAGCCGACTATTTAAAAACAGAAATTCGTGGCAACATCACCTTAAAAACCCTCACCCCCGACATCGCCCTCAGCTACCTCGAACACCGTGGGCAAGTAGTCGGACAAAAAACCCTCGACATGGACCGCCAGGCGATACAGGCCATGTTCCAACACATCACCCAACAACTCAACCCCGGAGAACGATTAGCCGTCATCAAATCCGAACACGACCAAAACCTGACCGGAAGAGCCTACACCCCCGAACAAGTCGGCCTCATCAAAGCCGCTCAAACCGACAAAAATGCCCTGGCCACCGAACTGGCCTACAGCGCAGGATTACGCGCCCATGAACTCCTCACCCTGCAACCCGCAGCAGAACAGCGCCCCGATCCTCGCCCCAGCATAGACAGCAAATTCAATGGGCGAGAAGGACAACGCTACACCGTAAAAGGAAAAGGCGGATTAGTACGAGAAGTCCTCATTCCCCACCCCCTGGCCGAAAGGCTCGAAGCCAGACGATTACCGGAACCGATAAAAGTCACCGATCGAGGCGTACACTACCCACAACACTATCAACTCGGCGGCGGGAAAAACTGGTCAAATTCCTACAGTGCAGCCGCAAACCGCGCCCTGGGCTGGTCAAGTGGAGCGCATGGACTGCGCCACTCCTACGCCCAAGAACGGATGAATGAATTACAAAAACACTATCTAAGCCGAGAAGATGCCCTGCGCACCACCAGCCAGGAAATGGGTCACTTTCGGCCAGAAATTACAGAAGTATACCTTCGTTAACACTAACGCACTTCGTTTGTTAGCCTCTGGCACTCATTAAGCAAGCTTAAATCGCCTCAGATGCCGTATAAGGCGTTTTCATCGTTCCCATACAGATTTCCACCAACAAACCCGATTAACAGCCGTAGGCCGCGCAGAAGGGACTCTGCGTGCCAGATTAAACGAATAGCACCGAGTACAGGGAATTTGTACTGTAGAACCTGAAAGGACAGACCCTAGAGCAATGCGAAACTTTAATTGCTGTGATGCGGGTCAAGCTGATCCTGACCGTTCCTGCGCCTTGCTAAACAGACAGACTTAAACGTCCCACGGTCAATCAGGAAACAGGAAGGTTAATCAAACAGCAATCCATTAAGACATTATCCGCAGGATTCCTTCCAAAAGGGCATGGATGCCCGTCAAGGCCAGATCGGTAGGGAACCGATCTGAGCCCCGTCGAGGTCTAAAATTATAAATACACCTATATTAGATATTGGTAACTGTCGATACGGCACTAGAAATTGAACCGTTAGCAACTTATCCACAGGCTCTCTAGTGTGTTATATATAAGTTAAGTTAGTGTTAAGGGTTTTCCGCACACTTGTAAGCGCTTGTATTTAAAAGGGAAGATCCTACTAAAATTGAGCAAAGCGTGTGTAAAAGCACGAAAAAACGTGTGTAAAAGCACGAAAAAACGTGTGTAAAAGCACGAAAAATTAATGCCCATTTTGAATATATAAAGCACCTTCCTGTATGTGATAACACGAATATCTGGAACGTGTGTGATAACACGAAAAGGCGTGTGTAATAACACGATTTTGTGTTACCGTGTGTAAAAGCACGAAAAAAAGTTATCGGAAAGTGAAAGATTTAAATGCCCCATTATTACCCGACCGGCACCCAATACAGGATTTCTTTGTGTGTGACATCATGGATGCAGCACCCAAGGACGATATGGCAAGTATGGAGCATCCTATATTTTCTCTCTCGACAAAGCCTGACAGGCGCTTACGTGAGTACGAGCATAACGGCAATAAAATAAAAATAAGCCCAAGTTATGACGGCCTAGCCACCATTCACGATAAAGATATTTTAATCTTCTGTATAAGCCAGATTATCGCCAAAATGAATAGGGGTGAAACACCAAACCGTACAGTACATTTAAAAGCTTATGACTTATTAGTTGCCACTAACCGCCGTACAGATGGCCGAGCATACGAGCAATTAAAGGCAGCATTTGAAAGGTTAAGAGGTACATCCATAACAACAGATATAAAAACAGGCGATGAACGAATAATACATGGCTTTGGATTAATTGATAGCTGGAAAATTGTTGCTAAAGACAAACAAAGTGAAAGAATGGTTTCCCTCTCCATAACGCTATCAGAGTGGATGTATAACAGCGTTATTGGTAAAGAGGTTCTCACTTTAAGCCGTGATTACTTCAGGCTTAGAAAACCTATTGAAAGGCGTATTTATGAGATGGCAAGAAAGCATTGCGGCTCAAACAATCAATGGAAAATTAGTATAGATACTCTCATTAAAAAAACAGGCTCTTCATCGCCACGAAGAGAATTCAGGCGCATGATTAGAGAGCTTATTCAACACAATCATTTACCTGATTACACAGTAGAGTTATCTGAAGATACTGTAATTTTTCATAATCGAAGAACAGTTAAGAAGCAAATAATGAGCAAGGGAGAGTTGCCATCACTTCCACCGCACATACTTGAACAAGCAAAAAAAATAGCTCCTCGTTATGATGTATATGCCCTGGAAGCTGACTGGCGGGCATGGTGTGCTAACTCAGGAAAAGTCATTCCTGACAACCCGTATGCGGCGTTCCTAGGCTTCTGCAAACAACGAAACTCAAAGTACTAATCATCTACAGGTTTCCTCCATCGACCTATCAAAGATAAATATTTATTTGAGTAATTACTCATTTGAGCTTATACTCATATACTCAAATGAGTAAAAGAGTATATGAGTATGGCTAATATTTTGGCAATTTTAAACCCAAAGGGTGGATCTGGTAAAACAACTTTAGCTCTACACCTGGCGCACGCATTGAGTTTAGATTCTACGGTTTTATTAGTTGATACAGATCCTCAAGGATCAGCTCGTGACTGGGCAAGCCAGGCAGGAGGGAACGCTTTCCCTGTTGTAGGCGTTGACCGTGCAGCTGCGCTAAAAAGCACAGTTAATCAACTATCAAATGGTTATGATTGGGTTGTCATTGATGGAGCGGCCAAGCTTGAGGAAATGGGCGCTCACGCAGTATCTACTGCGCACTTGGTCATTATACCTGTGCAACCTTCTCCCCTTGATCTTTGGGCATGTGAAAGTCTCGTATCCCAAGTTAAACAACGTCAGGCCATTGCAGATGGCACACCTACAACAGCATTTCAGATTACGAGAGCAAAAAAGGGAACTAATTTAGCCCGAGAAATCAGAGAGGTTGTTAAAGAGTATGGCCTCCCCCTATTCGATGGATCAATTCATGACCGCACAATCTTTGCAAAGTCACTTGCTGAAGGTAAAACAGCCCTGAATCTGGAACCTGATGGAGAAGCCTGTTGGGAAATACATCATTTAATCAAACAAATTAAAGGAGCTTTTGATGCTTAAGGTTAAAAAAACCGGGGAAGGTCACATGCACCCCGCAACTGACAAAGTTAAAGCAGTTCTTAGTAAAGAAGATACACGCAGAATAAATGCTAATGTATCTAAATCTTTTTATCTTAGAATAAAGAAGTTCGCGGCAGAGAATGATACTAATATCACTGACATGGTAGTGAAATCACTAGATGAGTATATGAGTAAATGAGTAAATGAGTAGTTTTTTATATTTTCCTCAATACATGCAGCGGTACAAATAGGCGCATTGGATCTTCGGTAAACGGATTAAATATTCCATAATGCTGATAAAATTTCAGCGTCTCCTGGTCTAAAACATCGAGTATCAGGCCAAGTGCCGGTAAACCTGTATCTATTAATTCAACAGCCTTATGAAATGGAATAATTTTTTTCACCAAGAAGAGGTCTATGAATTAGCGCATCTTCACCCCTTTGAGTGGCACTTTACAGCAGAGGCAGCCGATAAGCGGCCAGATCGCACCTATAAATTTCATGTCACATTTTCCATGCACTGCTTTACTCGAGACCCCCTCCCTAACGAGGAGATTGATTCTAATTTGTGGTACCAAGGACCAAAGGAAAATCGGCTATTTTGTTTTTATCGTCATACATTATCTTACCAACTTCCAGATATTATCAAGAGCCTGGGAGACAGAGTCTGCTGGCATACTCACCACGGCAACTATTTCACCATCGAACTGGTTACACAGGAAGGAGGGGGTAATCGAGTACGAAGTTTATTTCGATGTAACAAGAGCTTCTAGAAAAGGATGGTTAAACTTGATCGTTCAGACTGCCTACGTGCGCACAGAGGACTATGAAACCACGCAGCCGAAGAAGCGTAGGATTCGACTTGATGTGGTCGCTTATAATACGCAGTTGAGAAAACCGATTAAACGGCCTCGGTGAATCGTAATCAAAAAAAAGCCCACTCAAGGTGGGCTTTCCGGGACTCTTGGCTATCTCCAGACCCGCTGGAAACCTGTTGCCAGGCGGTACAATCACACTGCTTACGCAGCTCCGTTCATATGATTGCCTTTTAATATTAGAACTTGTTGACGGATTCGTCAACAAGTTCCGATGAGTGGTTACCACACAACGCACAATTTGAGATTATGTGACGCCAAGAAAGGGTAGATGCAGGATTTGGGGCTTAGCGTACGATAATTTCCGAATCCTGCGTCTACCCCATAGATATGTGGAAGCAACTCCAGGTATGATTATTACACCAACCATTCTTTATCACTAAGATGGGTTAGAACTCAATCATAACGCGTTATAAATAGACCTCTCTCAGAACTAAAATAAAACTTCGCATGCATCTTTTCATCACCTGGATCACTCTATAAATTTTGTCCAATCCTGCAAGGACAAATGGTGCTCTACATTGTAGAACGCCTTATCATTGGTTACTAATACTGCATCTACAGCAACAGAGTGAGCAGCAATAAGCATATCCATAGCCCCCAAAGACTTTCCTTCATTTTCACAGGCCGTTCGTAATTGAGCATAAGACTTGGCCACCTCTGAATCCCATGACAATACATCCACTCGAATCAAAAATTCTTTCACCGCTAAGGGCAAGTGTTTAGCCTCTGGCTTCTTGGCCACTCCACGTAATAACTCAGCTTCCGTAATAGCAGAGATACAAATGCTCGACATGGGAACCGCCTTTAAGCGTTCTCTAACAACGGCTGGAATACCCTTAATGATATAGCTAGCGGTATTGGTATCTAGCATAAAAAATGATCTGGCCATTTAAAACATATCCCGCTCTTGTTCCTGGTCATTATCTCTTTCATCCATGAAATCATCCGGCACATCGATGGCATCCATTAACTTGAAGTAGTCATCCCAGGACTCCGGTTTTCTGGAAATAATCACATCGCCTGTTTCTGGATCTTTCCGGATATAAACCTCGTCACAATCAAAGCGGTAATTCGCAGGAAGTCGTACAGCCTGGCTGCGGCCATTCATAAATAATTTTGCTGTATTCATTGAATAGTTCTCCAATTAACAGTATTAGTATATACCATAATATATCACAATACTTTAATAGGCGATGATAAAATAGTTCACATCTTAAATTGTTTTGTAAAATTAAATCCGCCACGCTAATAAATATTGTCTCGCGTCAATTACTTTGTCCGGTTTGACGACAATTAGGATGGCCGGTTGAGTAGCTTTAAAAATCAGTTGTTACCTTGATGTTTTTTCCTGTAACTGTCGCCATCAATTTCTACTATAGTGGCATGATGGATAATTCTATCGATAGCCGCCACGGTCATTAAAGTGTCTGGAAAGATTTGATCCCAGTGGCTAAAGGGCTGGTTAGAAGTAATAATTAAGCTGCCGCTTTCATAACGGTGTGCGATAAACTCAAACAGTACCTGGGTCTCTGAGTCTGTCTTTTTAACGTAGCCAATGTCATCAATAATCAGCACACGATATTTATCCAGGCGAGTCATAAAGGTCATTAGATCCAGATCTTTTTTAGCTTGTTGTAACTGTTGTACTAAATCGGTTGCAGCCAACCATTTAACGCGTATTCCCTGTTCTATTAAGTGGTGACCTAAAGCGGCGGCAATATGTGATTTACCGACTCCAGATGGGCCAATGAGTAAGACATTATCTGCCTGTAGAGCCCACTGCGTATTGTCTTTAAGACCGATAACCGTTTGTTGTATGGATTTGGGTAACTCTTGTATTTGTAACGTTGAGAAGCTTTTACCTTTGCTTAACTTGGCTTCACGTGTCCAGTTAATGATCCGGGTTTGGTAGCGTTTGGCCACTTCCTGTTCACAGAGTTTTGACAAGTATTCACTGTGACTCCATGCCTTTTCGATGGCTTGTTGCTGATAGCTATCATAGTGCTGGTTAATGGTCGGCAGTCTGAGTGCTTTTAACATAACGGGCAAGGTATTAGACACTGGCCACCTCCATGTTTTTCCACTGTCCCTTGAGTAGTGCATCGTAACCTTCAATCGAGTGTTGCCGTACTGGAATAGCCGGTGGTGAATCGTGCTTGAGATAACGTGATTGCAATACCTTTAAGTCTGGTAGCTGTTTTACTCTGGCTTCTGCTAATAAGGATCTGCCCAGTTCACTCTCGCAGTCATAGTCATACGCAAAGCGAAGCACAGCAACCATCCATTTACAGGCATCCTTTGGCATAAACTGTTGTTCAGCTAGAGACCATAGTTGCTGATAGTCAGCATTGGGTAAAATATCATCCCTGAACTGTGAGAAGCGAAAGGCCTGTGGTTTAGCCGCAAGCGAATGAATGATATGGTGATAATTAATACGGCGTGCTCGCCCGGTTGGGTCGTTGGGATAAACTCGGTCTAACACAATACATTTTGTTTGCCCCACATAACATTCCAACCTGTCATGATACAGGTGTACTTTCAGGGTCTCGCCAATGAGTCGTGAGGGCACGGTATATAAACCACGTTTGACGCTGATGGTGCTACTGGTCGTCACTTTGGCGCTCAGTTCGGTGTAGTCCATAAAGCGATAATTAGGCAAAGGTCTCAGTGTTTGCTGCTCTTCGGCTAAGCGACCTTTGCAACGATTATTGAGTTTTTTAACAATGCCTTCAAGGAACTCACGATAAGCGCGTAAGGTTGCAAAGTCATGGCTGCCTCTTAACTTGATGCCTTGTGCTATACGATGTTTGAGTGTGCCATTGGCCGTTTCAATCGCACCATTTTCATGGCTGACTCCGAGATTATTGACTGTGGCTGTCATGCCATAGTGCTGACACAACGCTTGATAAGACTCGGTTAATTTCTGCTTCTGAGCGGTATTGATATAGGCTGCACTTAAGCTGTCCGTGCGATGCTCTTTGGGTGCCCCACCCAGGATATGTAATGCACTTTGCAATCCATCGGCTAAGGCGCTGTAGCTTTCACCACCACGAATGATATGGACATAACGCCAACCACAGTGCGCTAATCGGAACTGATACAGTAAATGTACAAACAGGTTCCCGGCAATCGTTATATCCGTATTGGGATGAGTAAAATCAGATAACCCTTGATGGCCCGCCGGTACGGACTGTCGAAAAATGACCGCTTTATCAGGGCCTTGAGTTGCACGCCAATGCTTTACTCTTCGTTGCAACGTCCTCAATAACTTCTCTGAATATTGATCAGGATATAAGTCATCCAGGTGCTCCCATAATGTCATACCCGTCAGCTCAGAATCTTGTTCCAATAAAGGTTCCAGTACACTTGACCAAACAGCTTCAAATGGGTCTTTACGTGTTTTCCAATACCGCTTTACAGAGTCAGGCTTTTCTCCTTTTTCAATCCGTCTTCCTGTGCGAATGCTGATACCTGCTTTGGCAGCTGATAGTTCTTGTGTAGTACTTTGTCGATGTTTCATATAGATATCTTCCTGCTGTTGAGTGATGTGCTTACCTGACAAGTAACTACCTCCTAAAGGATAAATAATTACTTATCTTCGTATACACTCAACCGGTCAAGATAATTGTCGTCTGACCGGACAGGTTAATTGTCGCCTAACAAAATATCTCAAAAAGTATACTTTAAGAGAATTTCACTGCGTTCCTGTTAGCATCTGTCCAGACCTGAGCTGACAGCCGGTGATCAGATGAAGCGGTCATTCAAGAACTAATATGCAGAAGGGCAGGAAGTGGCACAACTGAGACCTAATTTCAATTTACAGGAACGGCTGCTTTATCAACAGACTTGCCTGTCGCATAGACAACCATGAACGACTATAAAGATGCCCAATGGATAGCGGCCGTTCAAGCTAACCGTTTTTTGGTGCAGTGATGATCTCCATTGTGCCAGGAACGGTCGTTACTTGTGTGAAATTTTTATGTGTACCTGCTCAGCCACCCTACTTTGATAAAGGGTGAAAACTTAACGAGGGGGGGGCAAACCGATACAGTTGAAACGCCGAGGTTAAAACCTCTAATATAAAAACACATTAAAGCAACCAGAGGAAAATTTTGATGTTTTTAGTCTTGTTGGACTAGCGGGGGGCGTGAATGTCATTTATTTTCGATCTGCTTCTGATTTTTGGCAATTTCAACATAGGTATCCAAACGTGTTTCAACACGGATTAAACGGCCGTTCATATTATCTACCTTATCTTGCAGCTTCATATTTGCAGAATTTAATCGCTCGACTGAATCAGTAAGCTTCACAGTATCCTTCAAAATATTTAAAAATTCAGAGCCTAGCCCCATTATTCTTGCTCCAGCTTGTCACACAACTCATTGACATTCCTGGTTGTTTCATCTGTCATTGAGATTGCATTTTTTAAACTATTACTAACCATTGCTAACACTTCTTCTGCATCTGGAACTTCGGAAAGTAATTTGTCAAAAAATTGCTCCTTCGTGCGCTCTGGTAACTGAATAACTAAGCGACCATTGCCAGCCTGAATATCCACTTCACTTTCAACTGAGATTCCAGCAGCAGCCAGGGCTTTAGTGGATAAACGAATGGCGGAGCTATTGCCCCATTTTTGAATTTTACCGTGTAATTGCATAACAATCTCTAAGTGTAAACATTTGTATATACTACAACAGGATGAAGCGTGTATCAACATTTGTTTATACTATTAAAGTCCAATGTCTTATTTTATTCCAATGTCTTTTCTGTGCCATGAGGAGTCGTTGATGGTTGTCTCTGTGAACTACCGGTTTATGGACAAAGGGGACGTTAAGTAATTTTGAAGTTAAATGATTTCAGGAATGCATTGGGGATTTTAATGAAGGTTTCCTACAGTAAAAAATAAAGTAATATTTTTGTTATACCAATGTTTAAGGACGGTTTTTTTCAACATATTCATCGTAAATAGAGCAATAGAAAAAATCTCTACTATACTTTTCATAGTGTGCTTCACTGCCTGAAAAAAATAACGCCAGCACGAAAACGATAACCAATGAAATTGAGATAAAAAAGAACCTGGCTCTCTATATGACAATGTATATCACTGTTTTATGTCTGTTTAGGAACATCCTCCTGATGCTAAAGGTAGCATGAAAAAAACAACATCCATCATCATTAGTCTCATTGCCCTATTGCTGGTAGGCATATATTTTCTACAAATGCCTACTTTAAGCAAAACAGTTGTGGAACAAAAAAAAGAGCTTCTTGTTTTTTGTGGCATTACCATGATTCAACCTATGTCTGAAATAGCCGCTATCATAGAAAGTCAGGAGAATGTAAAGATATCATTGATTAAAGGTGGTTCTGGAAACCTGCTTAATTCAATCAAGTTCAATAAGGTCGGTGATCTTTATCTGCCTGGATCAGCATCTTATATTAAGCAGGCTAAAGCGGAGGGATTGATCACTGAATCGGTGCATGTAGGTTTTAATAAAGCGGCCATGATGGTGCAAAAAGGTAATCCACTGGCGATTAAAAAGGATTTAAATGAACTAAAAGATAAAAACTATTACGTTGTAATAGGTAACCCTGATAGCGGCAGTATCGGCAAGGAGACTAAAAAAATACTGGCTTCCGCTGGAATTTATAATGATGTACTTAAAAACATTCATGAAATGACGACAGACTCAAAACGCCTGGTCGAAGTATTGAAAAATGAAGAAGCAGATCTGGTTATAAACTGGTACGCAACCTCGGTTTGGGATCAAAATAGTGAATTTATCGATACACTGAGTATCGATGATAAATTTGCACAAAAAAAGCGACTTGTTCTTGGATTACTGAGCAGTTCCAGATACCCGGAAATCGCCAGAAAATTTATGGCCTATGCTGCATCACAAAAGGGTCAAAGAATATTTGATAAATATGGACTGTTTAGTATTGAAAAATGATCAATCTTTATGCCATCTTTTAGCGAAAAACCGATCCAACGCCAAATAATAATACTTATACTGTCCCTGATCGGTATTTTGTCGGTGCTTTTTATTGTGCACTCCAGCTTTGCTGAAAACAAAAAACGATATAAAGAACAATTGGATAATCAGGTTGCAAGACAGGATATCGGCATTGCAATTTATCAACAACTATCCGCCACCGAAGTTTTGATATATAAACTCAATCTTATGGATCATCCCCGTGAGTTGATAATAATCAAAAAGCGAATAGATGCAAACCTGCAAATAGTTAAAAATGGACTCGATGTATTACAAAAAGGAGGGACTTTCGAGCATAAAATAGAGACAAACATTCCAGGTAAAGATGCTTTGCAATTGCAGGCGAACTACAAAAAACCGCAACAGGAAGGTTATGTGCTTGAAGTACTGGAATTAGGATCTGCTATCTTTAATTTAGAATTGCAAGCACAGCTGTTGATCGAACTGGCCGGATTACGCATGGAACAGGATGAGCAACAGTGGAAAAACACGAATACGCATATACAAAATCTGTTGAAGGCAATAGACACTATTCTACTTCGTTCACAGGAGAATGCCGCGGGAATTCTGTTTGACAGTCAGCAAAAGATGAAATCCTTATCCCTACAAATCGATCAGGCTGAAAAGAATCATAACAACTTCAGACTACCTTTAGTTGGCCTGGCTCTATTTCTTTCTACCTATTCTATTTTTATCACACTTTTGCGTATAAAAAAGGCCATACAGGAACGCAAACAAGCCGAAGAAAGCCTGCAAATGTTACTGGATACAACTGTAGAAGGTATCTACGGGGTTGACCTCAAAGGAGTGACAACTTTCGTTAATCCTGCCGCTTCAAAAATGCTTGGTTACACAGCTGAGGAACTCATCGGCAGAGAGAATCATACTTTGATTCATCATACCCACAGTAATGGGACTGCTTACCCTGCCACAAAATGCCGCATACTCAAAGTTTTACAGGGCGGAACCTTGCAGGCAGTAGATGACGAAATGTTCTGGCGTAAAAATGGCGAATCTTTTCCCGTAGAGTATTCCAGTACTGCTATAAAGCGAAACGGTGAAATTGTTGGAGCAGTGGTAAATTTTCACGACATTAGCCAACGTAAACAGGCCGAAAAAAAAATTCACACCCTTTCCCAGGCTGTTGAACAAAGCCCCGTATCGGTCATACTGACGGATATCAATGGAAATATTGAATACGTCAATAGTGCCTTCGAAAGATCCACCGGTTATAGCGCTGAGGAAGTTAATGGTAAGAACCCTGGGTTGTTGAAATCAGGTAATACACCAAAATCTCATTATCAGGAACTGTGGAAAACTATCAACTCAGGTCAATTGTGGCAGGGTGAACTACAAAATCGTAGAAAGAATGGTGAAGTTTTTTTAGAACATGCTTCGATCGCCCCGATAATTGATAAAAGTGGAAAAATGACTCACTTTTTAGCCGTCAAAGAGGATATTACCCTGCAAAAACAGCAGGAAGATAAAATTATCCATCAAGCCAACTACGATAGCCTCACCGATCTACCAAATCGCTTTCTAGCTCAGGACCGTCTGTCACAACTCATAAAAGATGCTCAACGCGACAAAAAACATGCTGCTTTATTGTTCCTGGATCTTGACGACTTTAAAAAAATCAATGACACAATGAGCCATGAAGTAGGCGATAAACTATTGGTACAAGCGGCCAGGCGTTTACGTGATTCAGTGCGTGACGGTGATACGGTAAGCCGTCTTGGAGGTGATGAATTTATAGTCCTGATGGGGAATATAAGTACTGTGGAAGATACTTATCCGGTAGCACAAAAATTGCTCGAAAGTTTTAATGCTGCTTTTCTGCTGGATAATCGAGAGCTTACCGTGACGGTCAGTATTGGAGTTGCAATTTACCCTGATGATGGCAAGACTCCTGCTGAACTTCTGCGAAATGCCGATACTGCTTTGTACAAGTCGAAAGCTGAAGGCCGGAACACTTATAACTACTTCACAAATACAATGAACCAGGGGATCTCACGACGACTGCAGCTAGAAGAACAGCTATATGGTGCGTTAGATCGCAATGAGTTCCAGCTTTTTTACCAACCCCTGGTAGATGTTCGCAGTAACACAATAGTGGCTGCCGAAGCCTTGTTACGCTGGAATAATGAAATTCTGGGCAATGTCTCACCAGATGAATTTATTCCGGTTACAGAGCAAACCGGGCAGATAGTATCAATCGGACAGTATGTACTTAACGAAGCATTGGCGATGACTGCAAAATGGCAGCTGATAAATCCTGACTTCAAAATCGCTATAAATGTTTCTCCCCGTCAGTTTCGTGAACCCGAGCTTTTACAACAGATTACAGATGCCTTACAACAGTCGGGTGTAAGCAGTAAATGCCTTGAGTTGGAAATTACAGAAGGTGTATTGATGAGCGGTTATAACTATATTTCAGAAACCCTATCTTCATTGAGTAAAATGGGTATTGGTATAGCCCTGGATGATTTTGGTACGGGTTACTCTTCACTGAGTTACCTGCGTAGTTATCCCTTTAGTATCCTGAAGATCGACCGTAGCTTTATTAATGATATTACGATCGATACAGCCGACAGAGAGCTAGTAAATGCTGCAATTGCCATGGCACACAGCCTGGGTTTAAATGTGGTTGCCGAGGGAGTTGAGACAGAGGAACAGTTGGCACATCTAGTGTTACAGGGTTGTGATATTGCCCAGGGATACCTGTTCAGTAAACCAATAAGTAGCAACGAGATAAGCCGCATGATTAGATCAAAAAAATTACCAGCTTCCAATCCTTAACAGGAAAATACAAAATAAGCTGTGAATCACCTCTGGATTCTCGTAGGATCTATTTCTTGAGAGGACAGACCAATGAGTAAAATAAGTAGATAATTCCCAGAGTTGCGTTAGAGAGCTGTTCACCAGATTAATTACAGTGACCGGGGTACAAGTATCTATCAATCCCCATACTGAACGTTTAGTGGGTATAGGCATTGAGTCTTCTGTGGGCAGTGCCGGTGATTCTTATTACAATTTGTTGGCTGAAACAATAAATGAATTATTTAAAACTGAGATTATCCGCTACCCACAACATGGGCAATGGAAGGCAGTGGATGATGTGGAATATGCCATCGTGAAGTGGGTTGACTGGTTTAACAACCGATGGCTACTGGAGTCAAGTATTTGAATTATGATTACAAGTGGTTTTAGCATTTACGCTATGACCGATATCGCCACACTTCCGTCATTCCCTACAGCATGTAGGGAATGACCGGAATGGGTCGATACTTGCCTATTCAGGATACCTAAATTCACATAAGTGAACGGCGGCTTTGTCGCAAGACGGGTCATACAACCCTGCTTACTGATTGTTCGAAATGGGTCGGTAGTACTAGTTCATTAGGTGAATTTAAATGGCTGCTCCTGGTAGCTGTCGGCGGAAATAATCCTGTTGTGCCGTAATTTGCCATTGTTTAGCTGCAATAAAAAACCCTCAATTGAGGGTTTTTTATTGGGCGACGATTAACAAAAATTGCTGAAATCTTAGCCTTCGTCATCGTATTTGGATTTTCCTTTTAGTTGATTTAATAGGCTTTCAGGAATGGCATTAACGATGAGGCGTTTGTTAGCGGCATCAAATTCAATGCCTTCGCCCATTAAATTAGCCGAAAAGCTAATGCTTAAACCTTTGTTTTTTCCGCTGTAACGAATAAATTTACGCAGTTGTTTACGATCGGGAATGAGTTCGGCTTTTATTGCTTCCTCCACTTCAATCATGGGTGCGCCTTGGCCGGCTAGTAGCTCGGGGCTTAAGCCGGAATTGCCGCGCTGTTGTTGGCGCGTTTCTTTTTTCTTATCGATGATGAAGTGCGAAAACTCTTCGGAAGAGTGCGATTTTGTTTCAGCGGCCAGGTGGTCTGCGAGCTCATCAAATACAACGGGGTCGCCACGTAGATCTTGTTCCATGCAGTAATCAACTACCTTGGCCTTGTACTCATAGCGTTGTTCTTCGGGCAGTGTTTGGCTGTACTGATCACTAATGGATAAAAATTCTTCAGTTTCGGCTTGGGTGTTTAAGGTATCGGTAAAACCTATGCCGGTTGCCATGTGGTTTTGCAGAGGTTTATCACCCCGACCAAACGAGAAGGTAATGTACTTACTGTCGCTGTCTTGTTGCCAATCCGTGAGGTTAATGCATACACCAAAGCCTGTACTGGAGAAGTCGATGTAGCGAGTTTCCGTTAAGCTCATGTCTGTTCCCACGCTCACACTCTCTTTATGGCGCAGGTGAAAGACATAGAGTTTATCGTAGTCGGCCTGGGTTTCGTAAAAATAGGCAAGGTAGCCATCCATCTCAAATTTGCTGCTATCGAGTGTAGAGCTAAGGTGTTCGGTTAAGCGTTTAGAAAAACTTTGGAACGACATCTCATCGCGTTGCCAATCTTTTATTAGGCCGCGCACGATAGGTTGCTCATCTGAGAACACGCCATAACACTTGCCGCTGCGCTGCATCAGTATGCTTTTAAGCTGGGACGCGGCTTGCTGGTAGTACGGGGCGAGGGCACCGTCGTCGGCGTTGCCTTCGAGTACGCTACAGTTGAGTTTCGCGGCGGGGTCGTTGCTTGCTTTTGCAATCTGGTGGGTAATAAAAAAACGTAATGCCATGATACTCGTGCCAAATTTGAGAGCTGGTTATGATAACACGGCAAAATACTCTGGTACCGTTATGGCGGTGTCATTTCATATCCGAGAGCGATACACAGACGTCTTTATATGAACTGCTTTTAGCCTTCTCCGCTGCCTAGTAAAATGACTTGCTTCTCCATGAAACTACCAGTGCTTAAAGCCTGTCAGGAACGGATCGATTGCCGTCATATAAAGTTGTTTGGTTAATGTCGCCTTAGAGCTGCATTACAACAAAGAAGCGTTAAGGTCTTTCATAGACTTACAGTTAACTTGAGCAGGTCACCGCTTTTTTACGAGTATCGTTATACTCAAATTTCAGTGTGAAAAATATAATTATTGATGAGCCCTAATTCGGCTTTACCCCCCCAAATCAAGTTTGGGGTGATTGCTGACTAGTGATTGATATTTTATAACTTCTAACGCTAAAACTGAAAAAACCTTACCTGGGCAATATATAATTTTTTTAATGCATAACCGATAAGGCATTCAGGTTGAAACGATATCTGTTTGCAATTTTGTCGTCTATGAGTCTTCATCAACAAATTCAAATAAATCTCCAACACCACATTTAAACAATTTACAAAGTTTATTTATCGTATCCATGTCCACTCTTGTAGCAGTTTCTTTGTAGAGTAGTGAGATTGTATTTCTATGTAGTTCAGTTTCTCTGGCTACATCAATAACTTTCATTTTGTGCTCACCCATAAGCTTTGATAAGTGACAACGAATCATTTAAAGAGCCGGGTCACCGCACCGTACTGGCCTTGACAGGAGAGCGCCTCAACCGCCACGATCGAGGGTGAGGAAGGCGGCTGAGTCGTCTGGGGGTGGGGCATCGTGGCCTGCTCTCGGTAGGTTTTCGCAAACCGCCTTTACCGCCTTCCTCACCTCACGCGCGACACCCCGGGGCTTACCACCTTCGGTCTTCAGACTGTCCGCTGGTTTGACCGGTGCCAACATTAGCGCACTTTACAAAGTATCGGCCGCTTATTTTGGCGCTAAAGCCTTGCACCCGATGCAGCCACCCCGGGCGTATAGGTCCGATAAGAGGTGGGTCGGTCCATCACGCGCTTACGGCGCCTCCCACTCATCGGGGTCGATCTCCCGCCCACTGGGGTTCTCGAGTTCCAATGCCCCCTCCGGGGCCGGGTCGCCGGTGGCTCGCATCCACTCGAAGACCGCTCTGGCCTCTTCGCGCCGAAGGGCACCCTCGACGGGGTCACTGATATCGTTCCAATTGCTCCAATAGTGGTAAAGCATGAAGTGGCACGTCGGAATCTCGGTCTGCATCCCCGCGTACATCGCTGCTCGCATAAACTCGGCACCTTGCGCATCTCCCACGCCCGGCTTGGGATCTTGCCACTCGCCGACAAAAGAGTTGGCGGTCTCCTCAAGGAGAATCACCGCCTCAGGCATGCCAATCACCTCGCGGATGCGCTCTTTGGCATCGAATTCGACCCAGTACTTGGGTTGCACATGCCCGTAGCTATGGAGTTTAACAAACACCCCTGGCCGGCCTGCGAAGAGATCGCGGATGACCTCACCGTAGCCGAAAAACAAGACATTGGAGAAGCTCGACAGGCCGGGAGGCGACACCATTACGCCGAACTCGGAGTGAAGCGCCTCGAGTTCCGCAGGTAGATTGGCATCCAACATCACATCGGCGAATTCCTGCGGTGTGATGGCCTGGCCAAACTCAAGCTCGTTCCAGAGACCCACGCCCCAGGGAAGCGCATCTCGACGGTCCATTTCTTCGACGTCGCGGCGCAAGTCGGCGGGCGTGGCTTCTTCGTTCTTTAGTGTATAGACAACTCGAAACCCGGCTGCTGTTCGCTCCCGGATTTCCTCATAGAATTCATCCGTCAGGGGGTCCTCGTCTCCGGTCGTCATAACCCAGAACGGTCGGTACTCAAGCGGCGCTTCGGGGTCCACCTGTACGATCTCATCCCAGACCGTTCGGGCCCACATCGGTGTCCCATAAGGTGTATTGTCAGCATAGACGGAGGCTGCATAGTACCAGATATGCTGGTTGGTCGCCCTCCATTGGGGCTCGTTCTGGGGGGGGGCGTCCTGGGGGGGCTTCGCGCAGCCGACAGCGAACAAGCTGAGCAGCACTGCGCAGTTAAAGAAAAATCTCAGGTTCATCTTTTGCCACCTTGTTTGTTCATTTCGGAAGATAGGGGATAGGAAACATCAACGCCCCTCGGACTCTACCAGAACGCCCCCCGAAGCGTCCATCTAGCGTCGCCTGCGCGGCTCCGCGCCGTGGTGCGGGGGCCCGAGACAGGCCGGGTCCTCGCCGGGCTCGAGCGCGCTGCCCGCGGACCACCGGTGCGCGCTGTGGAGGAAGCAGGAGCCTGAAGCGCAGCGAAAGTATGTAACCAGACAAAGAGTTTTTTGCCCGGAAACTGGCACATGGCTGTTAGCCACGCAGTTGACACTCCAATTAACAAGGTGCCCACAGTGACGCCTAATACCAGCAAAGCAGAATTTGCCAGATACTC
>Ga0233437_1002772_pt1 | contig 25214 bp, 16 predicted proteins | sample SI_122_August201_FD_182714 | JGI IMG/M metagenome (GOLD analysis project Ga0233437, IMG submission 182714) | Seawater microbial communities from Saanich Inlet, British Columbia, Canada - SI_122_August2016_200_MG | ecosystem: Environmental > Aquatic > Marine > Inlet | place: Canada: British...
AGAGCAGGATTTTGTATATCAAAATCGAGAATCCTTTCCACCATGTAATTGCCACCAATAGTGGTTCCTTTTTTATCTAAATTGATAAAAGCATTAATACCGGCATCAACTTGAACATATATTTTTTTGCCCATGTACTCTTCCATAAAAGCCAGTTGATCTTCAGTGGTTTCCAAAAAACCACCTTTTTGGATTTCAGCATAGATAGCGGAAGCTTCCGGGGAATAAGTAGCTTGAATGGCCGGAATATCCACCCAACCATCAGTGATATTGGCCAAGGCGGCAGGATTATAAAACAGGGTGGCACTGTTGTTAGCACTGGCAATACCGGTATTACCCATACCCAGGGATCGGTAATCCTGGAATTGCCTTCGATATTCAATGGCGAAGGCAGTATGAAACAGTAAAATGAAATAAAGGGATAATAGTATCTTTTTATTCATATTTTTCTTTATTTTAAAATCCTGGGTTAGTTAAATATGATAATATTTCACAATCACTTAATTTCAAATCGTCAGAAGTAGGTTCCGGGGTATAAAGTGGGATGGCATCATCACAAAAATACACGGTATTAATTGGTGCCCCAACGTCTTCGCTCACGTTACCACCCTGATCCATGTTTTCGTAAAATTTAAAAGGAAGCATAGCATCTTTAATTTCTGTTGAACCACCAGCATAGTATTCATTAACGGCTATTTTGTTATAGTCTAGCAAACTGTCTGATTGAATAGTGCACTTAAAAACTGTTCCATCTCTATTAAACCCCTCTCCTAGATCAACATTATTATATGCATCTGAGGAGGAATCCCCACAGATATTAGTATAAAAAGTGGATCCTAATCCGGTAAATAACAATATGTCATCTGTACCATCATTTGTGGCATCTGGAGCATAGCTACAAGATGAGGAATCTGCACAGGTGGTGAATAGATCATTGGTGCTATCCCACTCCAGCGTCAATAAATCTTTTAACTGATCAAAGACTAACAATCCGGATAGAATCAAACTTTCCAGGTACATGTCTTCAGTTATAAATTCAATATCATCCATAATAATGGATAAGGCTTTGTTGTAGTCACTCCTTTTGGCAGCGGTATTTGGGATTTTATCAAACATAGTTTTACTCGGATCCATTGTACTGTCTGAAAGATCAAGCATAATTGTAAAAAGTGACACACCTGATCTAGCCATATAGGCTTGTGCAGCAATATGTAAGGTTTCATCAGTACCTGCATCAGTACAAATCTCTATAGCTTCGTCCCAATTACCGTCATTAAAAAGATCATAACAGGATTGAATTCCGGCAGCCAAATGACTGGCCCCATCATCTTTACAACTGAGCAACAAAAACAGTATCAGGACAAATAAGCTGATCGACCATTTGGTTGTCTTCGAATGATTTTTCGTGGATTGATTAGATCGTTCCATTTCAGTCGCAGTCTTATATAATCAGTGGGTAATATATGAGTAGATTTGAAATATAAGGATATTTTATGCCAGATCAGGGCCAAATGCTAGTAAAACTGATGAATTTAAATTGGATTTTATGAATTCTAAAGGGATTACAGGTTTAGTATGATATCATAAACATCTTTAATTACCCAGTCTGCAGTAGAAGCGCCGGCAGTGATGCCAATTTCAATTTTACCTTTAAACCATTCCGGTTTTAATTGATCTGCTGTTTCAATATGGTAGCTGTCTACATATTGTTGGGTTAACTCAACCAGTTTTTTTGTGTTGGAAGAGTGGAATCCTCCAATAACCACCATTACTTCCACTTGTTTAGCGAGTTTTTCTGCCGCTTCCTGCCTTTTTCGAGTTGGAGAGCAGATGGTGTTTTTCGCTTTGACATCTTTTGATCTGGATTTGATGAAATCGATCATTCTTTCATATTTGGTAGAAGAAAAAGTACTTTGGCAAATAATTCCAATTTTTTCCGGTAATTCTGATTTTTCCAACTCTTCTTCATTGTTAACAATAATCGGTTGATGCATTCTGGAGGCAATTCCTTTTACTTCTACATGTTTACGATCGCCGATGATTAAAATGTGATAACCTTCTTTTTGTAATGCTTCACCAGCTCTATATATGGCACTCACTAAAGGGCACGTGGTATCAATAAGAATTTTGTCCAGAGATTTAATTTTTGCAATATTACTGATATTTGTACCATGAGCTGTGATGACGATGGGGTTTTTTTCATTTGCCGTAATTTCCTGAACAACATTTTTGTCATTTTTTTCTAATTCTGCCACAACTTGTTTATTGTGGATTAAATCTCCAAAAATAGATAAAGAGCGATGCTGGTTTACAATTTCTAAAGCTCTCCGCACCCCCCAGCAAAATCCTTGTGCTTCTGCAATAATTACATGTTTCATAATGAAAACTAAGGCCAAAATAAAGATTTTAAGAATTGGCAAAACAAATTGCTTGTTTATGCTTAATCACTCCGAAAAAACATTCTATTTTACTGATTTATTAAGAACTTAGAAAGATTAAATTATTTGTGAATCACCTTGCAAGGAATTGTTGTTTTATGGCATAAAACAAGATTGTCCTGATTAATATTATACCTTGGTCAGAACTTTAATATAAACTATTTATCGCTTTTATTTTCAATAAGTTGATTTAATTCGATTCGACTTTTCGTTTAATTACAAATAACAGCATTTTAAAAATCATTGATTATCAACAATCAGGAACCGCTTCTGATCAATATGGATGAACCGGTATGCAAATGCAACTCTTGAAATTCAATAATAATAAATTATAAAAAAAATGATCCCTTATATTAGAAAGAAAATTTTTGGTTCTTATAGTGAAAAACAGCTAAAGAAATATGTACCACTTCTAAATAAAATTAACGCTCGTGAAAGTGAATATAAAGATTTTACTGAATCTCAATGCAAATCTAAGACAGAAGAATTTAAAAAAAGAGTTGCAGATGGGGAAGATCTGGAATCTATATTACCGGAAGCTTTCGCTCTTACTCGTAAAGCTGCCATGGAAACATTGGGTGAACGACACTATGATGTCCAGATGCTAGGTGGAATTGCGCTTTTTAATGGTCAAATTGCAGAGATGAGAACAGGGGAAGGAAAAACCCTGACCTCCACTTTACCATTATTTTTAAATGCCTTAAGTGACAAAGGTGCTCACTTGGTTACAGTGAATGACTACCTGGCAGAACGGGATGCCGACTGGATGGGGAAAATATATAATTATTTGGGATTATCAGTGGGTGTTATCATTCACGCAAAAAGTGATGACCAGCGGAGAGAGGCCTATAATTGTGATATTACCTACGGAACGAACAACGAATTTGGGTTTGATTTTCTTCGGGACAATATGAAGTTTGATTTGCAGGATTATGTTCAAAGGGAACACAATTATGCGATTGTGGATGAGGTTGACAGTATCTTGATTGATGAAGCACGGACACCTTTAATTATTTCAGGACCGGCCGAAGATTCCACAGAAAATTATTATAAAATTGATAAAGAGCTATATGGTTTAAAGCGTGAATGGCGGGTTGTTGATAATCCGGAAAGAAATATGGTCGCAAAAGCACAAAATATTCCTGAAAATGAAGTCAGTAATTTTATAAAGACAAAAGAAGATCTTGATATTGTCGTTCCTGGTGATTTTACCCTTGAAGAAAAATCCAGGAATATACAGCTGGCCGAAGGTGGCGTTGCTAAAATGGAGCAAAGACTGACAGATTTGCTCAAAACATCGAATTTATTTGATTTTGAAAATATAGAAATTCTGCACCATGTTAACCAGGCCTTAAAAGCGCACTATGTTTTTAAAAGAGATATCGACTATATGGTACAAAATGGGCGGGTATTAATTGTTGACGAATTCACCGGTCGGGTAATGGAAGGGAGGCGTTTTAGTGATGGTCTACATCAAGCTTTAGAAGCCAAAGAACGGGTTAAGATTGAAAGAGAAAATCAAACTCTGGCTTCTATCACTTATCAGAATTACTTTCGAAAATACACCAAACTGTCAGGAATGACCGGAACAGCAGAAACAGAAGCAGACGAATTCATGAAAATATATGGATTAGGTGTGATTGTGGTTCCAACCAATGAACCAATGGTCAGGATAGATCATCCGGATACTATTTTTAAAACTAGGGCGGCCAAACATCGTGCTATTTTAAAGCAAGCCAAGGAAATGTATCAAACGAAACAACCGATTTTGATTGGGGCTGCTTCTGTTGAAAGTTCAGAATTCCTGAGTGGTATACTTAACAAGGGAAAAGTGCCTCATAAAGTGTTAAACGCCAAATATCATGAACAGGAAGCAGATATTATCGCAAATGCCGGACAGGCTGGCTCCATAACCATCGCTACCAACATGGCCGGCCGGGGTACAGATATTAAATTAGGGCAAGGTGTACCTGAAAAGGGTGGTCTGTTTATTATGGGTACAGAACGAAATGAATCACGCAGGGTTGATAATCAGCTTAGAGGCCGTTCCGGTAGGCAGGGTGATAAGGGAGGTAGTCGTTTTTACCTGTCACTGGAAGATGATCTATTGCGGATTTTTGGTGGAGAGAGAATTGCGAATTTAATGGGTAAATTAAAAATTGATGAAGATGAAGCCATTGAACATATCTTGATTTCCCGTGCCATTGAAAATTCACAGAAAAAAGTAGAAGCTCACAACTTTGATATTCGGAAGCATTTATTGGAATATGATGACGTAATGAATCAACAGCGTGAGATTATCTATACCCAAAGACGACGGATTCTAGGTGATGAGAAAGAAGATGTTATTTCTGACATGATCGCTGATATATTAGACAGTTTACTGGATGAATATTGCGATGAAAAACAGATTGAGCAATGGGATTTTGACGGTTTAAGAAGCGAATTGTCGACTATTTTTCAGATGAAGTTGCCCTCAAATGAGGAAGACTATTCTGATTCTCAGGATACTTTGTATAAATGGATATTTGGGGAATTGAGAAGTTTGTATGACAAAAAGAAAAAGCAATTCCATGAATACCATAATTATATTTTACAGCAGATTCTTTTAGACGTCACTGATAGTATGTGGAAAGATCATTTATTATCGATGGATCATTTAAAAGAAGGTATTGGCATGCGGGGATATGCGCAAAAAAACCCTTTGGTTGAATATAAAAAAGAAGCTTTTGTGTTATTTAAGGATTTGATGGTTAGAATCAGCTCAGAGAGTGTTAAACACTACTTTCATGTAGCAATTGCGAAGGAACAGCCCCAGGAAACCCAAAGAAAACAGCAGGAAATGGAGATGATTCATGGTGAATTAAATCGACCTGAAAGAAAAGCAGCCAAACAGGCACCCGTTAGAAAAAGAATTAACGTTGGCCGCAATGAAAAATGTCATTGCGGTAGTGGTAAGAAATATAAATCCTGCTGTATGAAAAAAGATCAGGAAAATGCCAGTTAATTCAATCATTTTCAACGATAAGCTCTGGCTTTTATAGTTATGACAAAAATAGAGAAATTGAGGAGCCTGTTACTTTATCTATTATTTTTATCACTTCCTTTCAGTATTGCAGGAGGTAATTTTGCGATAATAGGATTGTATCTGATAACAGCTTATCTGTTAATAACAAAAAAAGATAAATACAAAGGTTTTCCGCTATTCTTTTGGGGAATGGCAGCTTTAATGATTGCTGCCCTTATTAGTTCCCTGTTCTCTGAAAATCCAATAGAAAGCTTAAAATATTTAAGAACATTCTGGCGTTTTGGTCTACCTTCGGTACTGATTTTGACCTTCCCCAAAAATAATTACGAAAAATATATTCGCGCCACACTTATCGTAAGTATATTAATTAGTATTTATTCGATTATTCAGTTTTTTACCGGATTAGACATTCTTCGGTCTGATTACCTTCAAGGTGAGTACCGTCATTATAAATCTGTCTGGCAAGCTGTCGGTGTTTTTTCTCATCATTTGACACTGGGTGGTGTTTATTTGATAATATTCAGTTTGCTGGCTGGACTATTCTTTTCAAGTGAAATCAGTCGTCCTTTGAAATACTTCTATTTTTTAGGTGCATTTTTAAGTTTGATAACAGCATTTTTAACATTGGGGCGAAGTATTTGGTTGGGATTGATTATTACTATTGTGGTTTTTTTATCAATATTAATTCCGTCAAAGTACAAAAAAATACTGGCAGTTGTCATTATAATACTGGTTGCCATTTCCTGGGTGGCCATTAAGCGAATTGATACCAAATCATTATCAAAAACCAGTATTGGTAACCGTGCGGTTTCAGCAGTATCATTAGCAGCCAACAAAGATCGTCTATTGATGTGGAAGGCGGGTGTTTCTGTGATAAAGGAACACCCGATTCTTGGCTTAGGACCAAATATGGGGCACCAAATCAAACCCTATTACCTGAAAATAGCCAAGAAGGAAAAACATCGATTTCAACATGAACCGGGAGTCGGTTTACACAATATCTACATCCAAACATGGGTAGATTTTGGCATGCTGGGTTTGATGGGATTTCTTTTTATGTATTTATCACTGATTAAGGGCATTGAATCCAGACTAAATTACTTAAATGTGCGGAAGAGCAATGAAAACGCCATACTTTTAGGTATTATGGCAGGGTTATGTGGCAATTTGGTGGCCGGTTTTTTTGAAAATAATTTTAGGGATGGAGAAGTGCAAATAATGATTTTTGTAGCTATGGGATTGGCACTAAGCATCTTGCAAAAAATGAAAAATAATCCTGTCGAAAAACCTCCTATTTAGATGACAAAAATATAATTTTTTGAGTAGGATAACCCTTTTTAAAAGTTGGTAAAATCAGCTCCTGGAAGGAGTTTTAAATTAATTTTAGTTTGGCAGATAATATGAGTTTAGACCATCAAAGTATACTACCTGTAAATATTGAAGATACCATGAAATCAGCATATCTGGAATATGCTATGAGTGTAATCGTTGGACGTGCATTACCAGATGTCAGGGATGGTCTAAAGCCGGTACACCGGAGAATTTTATATGCGATGTATGATATGAATGTCGCTTACAATCGCCCATTTATGAAATCGGCCCGGATTGTTGGTGAAGTGATTGGTAAATATCATCCACATGGAGATTCTGCTGTTTATGATGCGATTGTCCGTTTAGTTCAGAATTTTTCAATGAGAAGTCCGCTGATTAATGGACAGGGAAATTTTGGATCTGTAGATGGTGATTCTCCTGCTGCAATGCGTTATACGGAAATCAAACTTCAAAAAATTGCCAGAGAGTTCCTGGAAGATCTGGATAAAGATACAGTTTCTTTTATTGATAATTATGATGGTAGTCTGCAGGAACCAACAGTACTCCCAACCAAGATACCAAACTTGCTGATTAATGGTTCCACAGGGATCGCAGTGGGAATGGCTACTAATATTCCCCCGCATAACTTGGGAGAAGTAATTGAAGGGGTATTGCATTATATTGATAATCGAGCCACTTGCACCTTATCAGACCTTTTACCCTTGATTCAGGGGCCGGATTTTCCAACTGGAGGATTAATACTAGGTCGGGATGGTTTTTATAGCGCTTATAAAACCGGAAAAGGGATTGTACGAATTCGTGCTAAAACACACGTTGAGGATATAAAAAAGACCCCCCGGCAGGCGATTATTGTCACTGAGCTACCTTATATGGTGAACAAGGCCAGATTGATTGAGCGGATTGCTGAACAGGTCAAAGAAAAAAAGTTGATTGGTATTCAGGATTTACGTGATGAATCAGATAGAAAAGGAATGCGGGTTGTCATCGAACTAAAACGGAATGAAAATGTTGATACCGTGTTGGCGAATCTGTACAAGCATACTGCCTTACAAAGCTCATTTGGAATTATTTTGCTGGCTGTGGTCGATGGTCAACCGCGCGTTTTATCACTACTCGAAATTTTAAAGCTATTTGTTTCCCATCGCATTGATGTTATTGTTCGAAGAACTCAGTTTGAACTCAATAAAGCTGAAGCACGCGCACATATTCTTAATGGCTTGAAAATAGCACTGGATAATATTGATGAAGTGGTGGCGCTGATTCGAGGGTCCCAAAGTGGTAAGGACGCAAAATCCAAGTTGATAGAAACTTTCGGATTGTCTGAAATTCAATCACAGGCCATCCTGGATATGAGACTTCAGCGATTAACCGCTTTGGAATTCGATAAACTGGTCCTGGAATTGGAAGAGCTGGCAAAAAAAATAGAATGGTTTAAAAAAGTATTGGCCGATGAACAATTAATTTTAAATATTATTAAAGAAGAATTGGTTGAGATTAAGGCGGCGTATGCAAATCCCCGGCGGTCAGAAATTATTGAGTATGAAGGTGAGATAGAACAGGAAGACTTAATTCCGGTAGAGGAAATGGCGGTTACCATGAGTCAGAATGGTTACATTAAACGTATTGCCGTTGACACTTATCAGTCTCAAAATCGAGGCGGTAAGGGAAAGATAGGTATGGCAACAGTTGAAGAGGATATTCTGGAAAATATTATCATTGCCTCCACTCATGATACCTTGCTGATTTTTTCCAGTCTTGGCAAAGTATACTGGAAAAAAGTATATGAACTGCCACTGTCCAGTAGAACCGCTAAAGGACGCGCCTGGGTAAATATTTTGCCTTTAGAGGAAGGTGAAAAAGTTGTTTTTTGTACGCCTGTGGCTGAATACAGTTCAGATTCTTATGTGGTAATGATTACTAAAAATGGGATTATTAAGAAAACCGCTTTAACTGCCTATAAAAATCAAAGAACAAAAGGAACCAAAGCAATTGTTATTGATGACAGTGATCAATTGGTTGGGGTTCGCCTTTGTACAGATAAAGATTTAATATTTATTGCGACTCGAAATGGAATGGCCTTAAAACTCCCGGCTGAATCACTAAGAAACCAGGGAAGAGTGACTAGAGGTTGTAAGGGCATTAAACTAAAAGCCGCAACTGATGATCGTGTGATATCCATGGAAGTCATTGAGGAAGGAGAGGCAACGATTCTGACCGTTACCGAAAATGGTTATGGCAAGAAAACCCCGGTAGAAGGATATCGATTAGGAAAGCGCGCCAATATGGGTGTTTTAAATATTAAAGCCAGTAAACGAAATGGTAACGTTGTCGGCTCAGTTCTAGTAAATGATGATGATGAGATAATTTTGATTTCACAAAAAGGTAAAATAATCCGGCTAAAAGTGGCCCAGGTTCGTGAAACCAGCCGAATTACCAAAGGTGTTTGTTTAATCAACATGGATAGTGACGAAAATGTAGTCTCAATCGCAAAAATTGCTTCAGTTAAAGGTGACAATGAAGAATTATCAGAGAGTGTAGATAGTGAACCTCATGAGTAATCAAATGAGAAAATCCAGGGTCTGGTTATTTCTACTATTTTTGTTATTTTTGACGGTAGGCTCATGCCAGAAAAATCAAGGGAAGAAATTATTTGATGAGGCATTGGCCTTTTGGGAACAGAATCGATATGAAGAAGCCGTTCAGAATCTGATCATATTAACCAAAACCTACCCGAATCATTATTTAATTGATGATTCACTTTTTTGGATCGGTAATATTTATGATCATTATCTGAAGAAACCAGAGCAGGCGATCCGCTATTATCGTTTATTGAATAAAAATTTTGAGACTTCAGACTATATCAATAAATCGATGTATAGTCTGGCACGAATTTATCTCAATCAAGGTGATGATGGTTTACGAAAGGCTTTATTGATTTATCAAAAACTATTAAAACTGGATTTAACAGAGGAAGAATGGGAAAAACATCAGTTTTCCCTAGCAGAAATCTATTTTCAACTAAGGTATTTTGAACAGGGTCGAGTGGTTCTAAAAGAGTTACTCCAAAAAGGAAAAAATTCTGAATTAGTGCATAAAGCCTATTATTTAATCGGTAATTCTTATTATCGGGAAGGTAGACCTGATTTAACAGAGTTGTCTTTCCTGGAAGCAGAAAAAAAGTTTAACCATTCAAAAAAATCACTAACGACTGCCATTAGTTTGGCCAATATATATGAAGAACAAGGACATTTGCAATCGGCTATCGAAACATATCAAACGATACTGGATCGGTTAAAACCAAATGAAATGTTTTTTCAGCTGGCCTTGTCAAGGATGGCTGGATTGAAAGCCAGACTAAAAAAAACACATACCGGTTTAGACTACTAATTGTATCAAACTTATTAAATGATAAACATAAATGGGTAAAGTAATTGCCGTTTCAAACCAAAAAGGAGGTGTTGGTAAAACTACAACCTGTATTAACCTTTCCGCATCTCTGGCAATATTAGGGAAAAAAGTACTATTGATAGATTTTGATCCCCAGGGAAATACAACCAGTGGTCTTGGTTTAACACCGGGCAATTGTAAAAAGAATATTTATCATGCCTTGATTGGCGGGGATCAGCTTAAAGATCTTATTTATTCCACAGAAATTAGTAAGTTAAAACTGGTACCAGCGAATATTGATCTTACCGGGGCAGAAGTTGAGCTAGTAAGCGCGATTGCCCGAGAGTTAAAATTAAAAAATGTGATTAATCAGGTTAGGGATTATTTTGATTTTATATTGATTGATTCACCACCTTCATTGGGTTTGTTAACTGTAAATTCATTAGCGGCTGCGGACAGCGTTCTGATTCCGCTGCAATGTGAGTATTATGCCATGGAAGGAATGAGCCAGTTATTGGTTACGATTAATCTAATAAAAGATTCATTGAATCCGGATTTAGAAATAGAAGGTATTTTACCAACAATGTATGATATTCGGAATAATATTTCACGTCAGGTAATTGATGAATTGAAAGTCCATTTTGAAGGACGCGTTTTTAAGTCTATCATCCCCAGAAATGTCAGATTGTGTGAAGCACCTTCATTTGGTAAACCGGTTTTTTTATATGATCGTGCCAGTAAGGGAGCCATTAGCTATTTAAAACTTGCCAAAGAAATTATTCAAAAAAATACGAAGAGTTAAGCATTATGGCAATAAAAGAAAGGAAAGCATTAGGTAAAGGATTCAGCGCTTTGCTCAAACCTATTGAAGATGATGAGCAGGCGATATTTGATCAGGGTGTGATACAGCTGAAAATCAATGACGTTGCGGTTAATCCAAAACAACCCCGAAGAGAGATCAATCAGGAAAAATTGGAGGAACTGTCTCAATCCATTAAATATAAAGGTGTACTTCAACCAGTTCTGGTTAGAAAAAAAGAAATAAATGGTAAAAATTATGAATTAGTAGCAGGAGAACGCCGCTTAAAGGCTTCTAAATTAGCTGGTTTTGAGATGATTCCGGCTCTGGTGAAGGAAATTAAAGATCAGGATTTGTTGGAAATTGCTTTAATTGAAAATATCCAGAGAGACAATCTTAATCCCATCGAAGAGTCCCTGGCTTATAGCAATCTCTTAAAAGAACATGGTTACACCCAGGAAGATTTAGCCAAAAGAGTTGGAAAGGCCAGGTCCGCCGTCGCAAACTCAATCCGATTACTTCAACTACCGGAACAAATAAGAACTGATTTAATCAAAGAAAACTTATCCACCGGACATGCCAGACCCTTATTGGGGATAAAGAACGAAGATGATTTAAATAATATTCGGGAAAAAATCATTAATGATAAAATATCAGTTCGTCAGACAGAAGAACTGGTTCGCTTATTAAAAGAGAAAAACCCGATTAAAACAAAGAATCAGCCTGAAGAAAACAGTATATCTTCTCAAATGAACTTAAATCAGGAACGTTTAAGCGAGTGTTTCGATCGTAAAGTGACCATTAAGCCAATGGGTGAAAAAGGGAAGATAGTTTTGGAATATTATAATACAGATGATTTTAATCGGCTGTTTACGAAATTACTAAAATCCAAATAAATATAAAGATTATGAGTTTTTCTAAAGAGTATAAAACGACCAGTTTTTTATCTGAAAATATTGAGTTGGAAGGGAATCTTTACATAAAAGGTGGGATTAGGGTTGATGGAAAAATTAAAGGTATTCTAAAGAGTGATTCAACAATATTTATTGGTGAAAAAGCAGAAATTGAAGCTGAAATCACTGCACGATCATTGATTTCAAATGGTAAAATTAATGGTAAAATTGTTGCTCAGGATACTGTTAAACTCAATAAACCAGGTATGATGAATGGTGAGATTTACACCTGCAATATTGGCATTGAAAAGGATGTTAACTTTAATGGCAGATGTCAAATATTAGCGCCACAAAATAACGGAAAGCCGAAGACACCTAAACCCAAGAAACCACGAAAACCAATTTCGAATCGGGATTAATTATTGGGTATCGGTTTCCCGATACCCAAATCAATTAAGTTGTCAATAAGCCGGGTTCTGTACTTATAAAGCTGTAATCATTTATCTGGGACTGCAGTTACCTGCAGCCTCAAGCATCCTACCCGACAACCAGGCGAGCCACCCGTATATGTTGTCCTACTTGGATTTGCTTCGAATGGGGTTTACCATGCCAATTATGTCACCATAATTGCGGTGGGCTCTTACATTAAGGAAAAACCCCCACCATTTCACCCTTACCTGTTTCTTTAACAAGATCATCGGCGGTATATTTTCTGCGGCACTTTCCATGGGGTTACCCCCTCTGGCCGTTAGCCAGCATCCTGCTCTATGAAGCCCGGACTTTCCTCTACTGAATATAAAACTCAGCAGCGATTACATTTTCAACTTAATTGAATTTTTAAAATAACAAGGATCTTTCAATCTATCAATAGGGGAAATGGTTAAATTGTTATGGCTGTGCTTCCATTTCACTTAAATGGGAGATCTTAATATTGAAATGATGCCAAAACTATAAATTAGTTATTTTTTTCGTGTATTTTAAATATATTTTCTGTGATTTCATGGAGTTGCTCTGCCAATGTACCTTCATCCATGTGTAGCAAATCTTTTAAGGTGAGATTAACCAGAACCTTATCTATGACATTTTGAAGGGAAGTCCACAATGATCGCATCGTACAATCCACAGTATGGGTACAGATACTATCGACGCCGGTATGTTTTTCACAAAAATTGCTATCGTATAAACGTCCCCCCAATGTTCCCAATACTTTACCGATGTTTATATTTTCGGGACGATCAGCTAATATATATCCTCCGGTATGTCCCCGAATACTGTTTAGTATTTCAGCTTGTCGCAGAATCCTTAGTAATTTAGCAACATTATGGGTAGTTAATCCTTCTGCTTCACTAATTTCTGCGATGGTAATGCCATTTTCAGAATTTTTTTTCGCAACTTGAATTAAGCACCGTAACCCGTATTCTTCCTGAGCTGAGAACTTCATAATTTTTTATTTATTTCAAATTGGTTAATATTTGTGAATTATCTTGTGATCATAAGTTTTTAACAAAGATATATCAACCCGGATTAATCAAACTATTGATGTAAATGCTTGTTATTGAGAATTGATTTATCCAGGTTAACAGTCTAGAATAAATAAAATATAAATTTATAAAAGGCAAAGATGAAAAAAACAATGTATGATGTATCCGTAACTTCTCAGGATGATGTAATTTATATAGAACAACCATCTATTGACGACCAAAATGAGTCTGTAATGTTACATCCGGAGCAAATTGACCTGGTAGTAAGATGGTTAAAAGAAGCAAAAAATGAAATTATAAAAAAACGTAAAAAACAGGATTTACCCATGAGAAAGAAAATGTCACATAAGAATCAGTCTTATATTTCTTAATTAGTCCATATCAACGGTTTTACTGATCCGGTTTGGTAATTTTTCCTGCCAATCAGATTTTCTTCTTTTAAATGAATTGGCTTTTAGATTTTCTTTGAATGGGTGTGGAACATAGTTGCGTTTTGACTGTTTTCTTCGTTCAAAATCATCTTCATTGGGATGAAAGTTAATCGCTTCCACCTTTTTTTTATCAAACTGAATCTCTTCGCTGCTTTTTTCTATTTCCGGATAATCAACTTTACTGTCATTTTCAGGAATTGAATCAGCATCGCTAATGTTTTGGTCCTCTTTTTTAGAGTGGATGCCAAAAGTAGGAATATTTGCCGTGATTACATCCGAAGCAAAACTTTCCTGAGGAAAACCCGCTATAGTGGCGGAATACAGATCCTTCGCAATTTTTAAATTCACTTGAGGGAATCCCGAATCATTGCCAATGAAGTTGAATTGATCCTGATGGACTAAATCTTTTAACAGCTTCTTTCGGGTATTGACCTTAACTTTCAATCGGCTGATTGTTGATTCCAACTCCCTTAATATAGTCCGATCAGTAATTTTCAAATACTGATCGGAGGATTCGCTAAAAGAAACAAGATTTTGGGTGATAATGTGTTCCAGGTTATAATAGAGGCAGTTGAGAATACCAGAATTGGTCTGGAAAGGTAAAAATATTCGATTATGATTGATGGCATTGCCATTGATTTGAATTTGACAGCCAATATGAATATTTAAATTTTTTTGAATAATTTCCTTGAATCGAAAGGGGTGCTGAATATGAAATTCATGGATGGGTGCTATTCGAACATCTTTCAAGATCCTGCCGGAAAGGTCAGGTCGTTCCTGTATTTTTTTTAGTAAAGTTTCAATTTCCCGTTTAATAAAACTGTTTTGCTTTTTTTCCAGAATAGTGTTGGTAATTCCAAAGTGGGACGAATTGTGATTAGCACTGATATAATAATTCATCACTGTTTGCAGCAGCAAACTAGATAAATTTTCAGTAATCTTAAGGTTGTCGACTACAAATGGCGTCGGTATGAAAGATTGTTCAGGTTGACTGCTGACCCCGTCCAGTAAAAAACGGACAACTGCCTGTACTTGGATGGTATCTATAACCTCAGTGACAAGATTGTTAAAAATTTCTTCAGAATCCTCAAAATTTGCCTGAATGTCTTTACCGAATAAGTAATCTCTGCCAATACCGGTATGAGTTTTTTGCCAATTTAAGTATGACATTTTTTTTAAAAAATCAAGTCATCAATGATCATGGAAATAGTGCTAAATCAATAGGCTATTGATTCGACTATTTTTTTTATTGCATAACCTGCCTGCAATTGCAACCAAAGCTTATTAATTTCACATACAGGCTGAAGTTAATAAAAATACCGATTTAATTGATTTTTGTATGCTTGTTAGGGATGTATTTCATCTAAAAACAGATATGCATCAGTAGCAAAAGCTTTGAGTGTTTTATCTAAAGTAGCTTTATCGCTCCCATCCATTATGACATGATCATTTATATCTGTGACTTTGGTTTTATAAAAATAGTGTAAATATTTTGAGGATTTTTTTAGCCAGAATTTATATTTACTTTCTATGATACCCATTTTATTTCGACCAAAAGGAAATTCTGGACCTGTGACGACAGTATAGGGTCGGTCTTTGAATGTTTCGGATAACATAGAAAAACCATTAAACTGATTTGTTGGTGGTAGTAACAATAAATCAAAAATTGTTGGAAAAATATCAACATGGGAAGAAAAAATTACTTCAGGTAATATTTTACGGGATAAGTCGCAAATGACTAAAGGAACCTGTACTCTTTGATTAACATAATTACTTTTACCATGCCCAAGCAAACCGTGTTCCCAGAATTCTTCCCCATGATCCCCTGTAAATACAATGATTGTGTTAGGCCCTAATTTATCCTCTAAACTTTCTAAAAAGTCTGTGAATGTGGTATCCAGATATCTGACACTATTTTTATATCGATTAAAGACTTTTTCCCTGTATGTCGCCGTAGAATATTTATTTTGCAGGTAATTATAGTTTTTTTCCATGACTGGTTTATAAATAGTAAAATTATCAGGGAAGTAATAATTATGATGGGTGGTATTTGAATGCATAAAAATAAATAAAGATTTTTGATTGGATTGATCAATTTGCTTCTGAACCCACTCGATCATATTGACGTCGTCTTCATAAATTACATCTGAGGTGAATTCTTTGTATTTGTCGAAAACCTGAAAGAGGAACTTAGAATTATTCCATGAACTTAATTGTGCTGCTGCTGATCCAATTAAGGTGTAGCCATGGTTTTTAAGTGTTTTTAATCCATACGAGGGAAGATCCTGGTCTCTAAATGGTTCAAAATGATATCCGTGAAGCCCGTATAAAGCGGTAAAAACTCCGTATTCAGTCGTGTGGCCTCCAGAATAATGACGTTTGGATGTTAAACATCCATTATTTTTCGCAAAGCTTTGCAGCCTGGGCATAAATTCAGGTGAATAAAAATCCCCTCTCAGGCTTTCAGCAGTTATTAATATGACATTTTTTTTTGTCAGTGATTCTGTAACGTTCGGATAATCATATTTGGCAATTAAAGGATATTGCCCGGGAACCCCGATGATTCCGGAATAAAAGGGGTAGATGTTTGAAAGTTCTGAGCTATTAGGCAAATGCTTTTTGTAAATCCATAATGAAGGTAATGTTAATAAAATGATAATGCTAGCAACAACACCCCAAAGGGCTTTTTTATTTTGAAAATAAATTTTTTGCTTTCTTAACCAAAACCATAGCAGGAGTTGTAAACAGAAAATAATAAACAGCAGCACGACAATACTGATAAAAGTCGATGTTCCAAGTTGCAATTCACGTTCCCAGTGTGGATTTTGTAATGTCTTGATTACAATTCTATCATAGACATGAAGTCCCTGGCTGATATAAATTTTTGTATCAGCTAATGCCAAAAAAATGAAAAAAGTTTCAGCAAGAGATAGATAAATACCAGCGATAAGTTTTGATAAAAATTTTAATATGTAATTGAGTGGTACTATTAATACAAAATGCAACAAAACATATATTAAAAAAGTATGTAAACTAAAAGTAAGATAGTCTATAATGCTTGGTTGGGTATTGTGAATTTCAAATAATGGAAATAGGTAAAATATATAAATACCAACAATTAGAAAAAGATTGGTAGCAATTTGACTGATTGTTTTCATGATTTAAATTAAAAAGAAATTATTCAAAATAGGTAATTACAATGCCTGGTTCAATGAAATGCTTTGTTTCTGAAAACTATCTCTTTATTGTCTTTATCTTGTCACGCTTAAAATGATTTTGGAAAAATCACTATTGATTAAGTCTTTGACAAAGAAATGAAACCTTCCGGTTTTTTCAAGGTCTTGATATCGTGCAGATCTTTAATATTTGTTAAATAATCTGTTTTCTATGATTGCCATTTTGATTTTCAGGTAATAATTTTATAGCAATATTTAACGGATCTCTCTCAAAAATTACTACTATAAATAATCATGCCCACTCCCTCAGAGTTTGTACATCTTCATTTTCATAGTCATTATTCCCTGCTGGATGGAGCCATTAAGGTTAAAGGACTGGGTAAACATCTGAATGAACTGGAGTACGACACCTGTGCGCTCACAGACCATGGTAATTTATATGGTGCCATTGAATTTCATGATGAATTGAAAAAATCGGGCATTAAACCGATCATTGGAATGGAAGCCTATGTCGCAAAAGTGAATCGTTTTCACCGAACATACGCTAAGGCGGGACCGAATGCTTATCATACCGTGCTGTTATGTGAAAACAAGGTTGGTTACCAAAATCTCATTAAAATAGCCAGTATGGGATTTAGAGATGGAAAATATTATGGTAAACCAAGAATTGACCATGAATTACTGGAAAAATATAACGAAGGATTAATTGTACTGTCTGCTTGTTTGGGAGGAGAACTGGCACGTCGACTTTTGGAGGGGGAAAGGGAAGACGCCATTAAAACTGCAGAATGGTATGCGCATGTTTTTAAAGATCGCTATTATATTGAGTTACAGTCTAATAAACTGGAAAAACAGGATATTGTGAACCCCCAATTGATTGAAATTGCAGAGACATTAAACTTACCTTTGGTTGGAACCTGTGATTGTCATTATTTGAAAAGAGAACATGCGGAAGCACAGTATATTCTTCAACTGATGGGGTGGCAAAAAAAGGTAACTGAACCCGATGTCAAACAATTGGAAGTCTCGGAAATGTATGTAAAATCTGTGGACGAAATCAAGGATGCTTTTAAAGATTTACCGGAAACCTGTATTTCAAATACTAGAATTATCGCTGACCGCTGTGAGCTGGATCTTTCCACTAAAAAGATGTACTTGCCGGAGTACCCTGTTGAAAGTAAACGAGCCTTGGATGAAGAGTTAATTTATCAGTCCCAGGAAGGGTTGATACATAGGTTTAAATATCTGAAGAAATTATATCAATGGTCGGATGAAGAAGAAATAAAACAGAAAAAAATTTATGAAGATCGGCTGGTATTTGAATTAAAAGTTATTAATGACATGAAGTTTCCAGGATATTTTCTCATTGTTTCTGATTTTATTAAATGGTCTAAATCTAATGATATCCCTGTTGGACCGGGAAGAGGCTCAGGAGCAGGATCCCTGGTTGCTTATGTTCTTGAAATTACAGATATTGACCCGCTTAAATACGATCTGCTTTTTGAGAGGTTTTTAAACCCTGATAGAGTCAGTATGCCTGATTTTGATATTGATTTTGAGGTGGAAGGCCGAGAAAGTGTCATTGATTATGTAAAAAATAAGTACGGCAAGGATAATGTTTGCCAGATTTCTGCCATTGGTTCTTTAAAAGCAAAGGGGGCGATTAAAGGTGTGGCCCGTGTCCTGGACTTTCCTTATTCGGATGCGGAAAAAATTGCAAAACTGGTTCCCGATGATCTGGGCATTAACCTGACAAAGGTTATGGAGACTATGCCTGAATTTAAGGAATTAGCTGAAAATGGAACGGAAGAAGAACAAAAACTGATTAATTTGGCGTTTCAACTGGAAGGGACTAATAACAACCTGTCCACCCATGCTGCGGGTGTAATCATAATGGATTCACCGGTTTATGACGTCATGCCTACCTGCACGCCTACCAAGGGAGACGGTCCACAGTCAATGTTCACTATGAAATATGCTGAAGCCCAGGGTGCTGTAAAGTTTGATTTCCTTGGGCTAAGAAACCTTTCAATTATTGATAAGACTGTTAAACTGATCAACAAAAAGCGACCAGAAGATGAGCAGTTGGATATCACTCTGATTTCGATGGAAGATGATAAGACCTTTCAATTGCTGACAAAAGGAGATACCACCGGTGTTTTCCAACTGGAATCAGAGGGGATGAAAAAACTGATTCGTAAATTGAAACCGGATTGTTTTGAGGATATTATTGCCCTGGTTGCGCTTTATCGTCCTGGTCCTTTGGGATCAGGTATGGTTGATGATTATGTGGAAAGAAAGCATGGTCGACAAAAAACAGTTTATCCCCATGAATTGATGGAACCGGTTTTGGATGAAACCTATGGTGTGATGGTTTACCAGGAGCAGGTTATGCGAACGGTTCAGGTCCTGGCTGGTTTTTCTTTGGGTGGGGCTGATATTTTAAGAAGAGCGATTGGTAAGAAGAAACCGGAAGTCTTGAAAGAACAAAGACAAAAATTTGTGGATGGATGTAAAAATAATAATATAGATGAGGAATTATCGAATTATATTTTTGACCTGATCGATAAATTTGCCGGATATGGTTTTAATAAATCACATTCTGCAGCCTATGCTTTGATCAGCTATCAAACAGCTTGGTTAAAAGCGAACTATCCGGTAGACTTTATGGCGGCTTTACTGACTATCGAAAGAACTAAACCGGAAAGTGTGGTAAAATTGATTAATGAATGTCGGGAAATGAACATCGCAGTTTTACCACCCGATATTAATCAAAGTGACCTGATTTTTACAGCCCATAGTGACCAAATCCGATTTGGTTTAAATGCCATTAAAAATGTAGGTGAAGCAGCGCTGGAAAGTATTCTTCAGGCACGTGATAATAACAGCGGGCAGTTTTCCGATCTATTGGATATTTTTTCACATCTTGATACCGGAAAAGTCAATTCCAGAGTATTAGAAGCACTGATCAAAAGTGGTGTGTTTGATTCCATAGAACCCAATAGGAATCGGATATTACAGGGGATTGATCAGGTGATTAATATTGCCAATGCTGAAAAGTCTATGAATATCGAAAATCAAATGTCGTTGTTTGACTTTTTAGACGAAGAGGAGATGGAAAAAAGTCGTACAAAAGTTGAATTACCAGATATTCCAGACTGGAAAACAAAATTAAAATTGAAATTTGAAAAAGAAGCCCTGGGCTTTTATATTTCCGGGCATCCGGTAAAACCTTTTGTTGATGAATTGCGTTCCTATGTCCAACTATCGCGATCCAGTGATTTAAAAGCTGAAGGGCGTACTTTTAAATTCAGGGAAAAAGCTTATCTGGCAGGGGCAATTGCAGCTAAAGTAATTCGTCTGACAAAAAAGGCTAACAAAAAAATGGCCATTCTTACCCTTGAAGATTTATGGGGTACTATTGAAGTATTGGTTTTTCCTAAAACTTTTGATGCCGTTCAGGATCTACTGAATCAGGAAGAACTGGATGATCCGGTTTTTGTTTCCGGTTATATCAATGGTAGTAAAGAAGATAATTCTGTTAACATTGTAGCGGATGAAATAATATCCTTGCCATTGTTAAGATGTGAAAATACCAAAAGAATGAATATTGGCATCCCACCGGAAGCAAATGAAAATATCTTGCGGAAAATTAAAGAAAAGATGGAGCAATACCCGGGAGATTGCAAAATTAGCTTAAATCTGGAAACAGAAGAAAATTGCCGGATTAATATTGGCATCCCTCAAAAGGTTGTCGTATCTGAAGAACTAATCAATGAACTGGAAGAAATCCTACCGGTTGATAATTGTTCTTTTCAATATGCCAAAGCAAAATAAAGGGATTAAGAACACTCACATCAGTCGAATCAATGAATCTATTTGATCGAGTATCACTTATTCTGGGTCATTTCTGGTAATATAATTTCAAATTGATAGAGATCATCACCCTTAATAATAGATTTTAAAAACTTAATTTGAACCGGATGCTGTCAGATTTCTTCCCAGATGCCCTTAAAAAAACACTTCTTCAATAACAGTATGAAACAGGTAGTTTTTTGTTTCATTTAGCATCTCTTTCGGATACTGACAGGACCATCCAGCATGACTTCCTGGGTACTCCCTGTTCCCAACTCCTGTTCCAGGTGTTCCAATATTGGTTGGTCTATTTTATTGGATCCCCTGTTTGATATTGGTTCTGGATGATTTGTTTTATTTTAGGTGATGTGTTTTAGATATTTTTTGACACGCTTAGTTTTTTTATCCAGGATTTTTCAAATTCGTTTGTTGTCAATTTTTGCCCTGTTATCTTTTGATTTCGATGAGAAGGTTTCACTAAATATCATGAACATTTGGAATTTGTGTCTATGGTTTTGTAACATTTCAGAATTTAACGAATCCAGTAAATAAACCAATGAATTGTAACGGTTACAATATACTGGTTGACATAGTAATAGTGACTTTATATTAAAATTTAATATAAATGTATGGATACAAAAATAGAGACAATTTCATTCGGAGAAGATCATTATGGAAAACACCTTAATACCATTACTTTTTTATAGTATTTCTGCTTGTATTACTCCGGGCCCTAATAACATAATGTTAACTGCCTCTGGTGCTAATTTTGGGTTTTTGAAAACAATTCCGCATATGTTCGGTATTTTAGGTGGAATGGTCGGTTTATTTGCATTGACTGCTGGTGGACTAAACCTAATATTTGAACAAATTCCTGTTTTACAGACCATCTTAAAATTTGCAGGTGCTTGTTATCTGTTGTACCTAGCCTGGATGATAGCTACTGCAGGTAAAATGAACGGTGAAATTAAAACAGATAGCAAACCATTTACATTTATTCAGGCTGCCTTATTCCAATTTCTAAACCCCAAAGCTTTAATAATGGGAGTCACCGCTATGTCTGCTTTTACTTTGACTGGAGATGACTACTTGTACTCTGCTTTGATCGTTATATTGGTATTTGCTATTGTGTGCTTACCCTCCATCTCAGTTTGGGTAGGTTTTGGGGTAGGTATTGGTCGCTTTCTATCCAATGATTTGCATCGTCAGGTTTTTAACTGGTCAATGGGTTTATTGACGGCCGCTACGGTGATTTTAATTCTTCAATAAAGCATTTTGTTTTAATGTTGAAGGTCGTGTAAATAACCTTCTCCTAAAACTGCCGGATTCATTTCATATCAACTGCACCATTGTACTAAAGCATTTCAAATTTAATGTTTTACAGAATCAAGGGTATCATTATTTGCGGTCCCTTGAGCACTGTATTTGCGATACTTTGAGCAAAGAACAAAGGGTAAAATAGATAATATACTTCGACTTCGCTCAGCATATTAGTAGAGGCAACTTATTTGAATACAATGGTTAAAAGAACTTTTCTTTGACTATTTATAATAGGGGTTTTATAAGAGACCAGTATTATATAATTATGATTTATGAATAAAATATTAATAATATTCTGATAATGGAATTGTATACATAATAAGTATAAAATTAATACAGGATATTGATGTATTCTAGCAAATTTGGGGAATCTGAAAGCTTGTTAATTGTAAAACTGATCCTCATTGAAAACTGTTCTGGTTTTTAATTGAATAAGAAAGGATTATAATGATTTTAATTTTTTTAACCTTAGCCATTTTAGCCTTCTTTGGAATAGCTTTTGTTTTATTTTTAGAATCCATTCACGAACAGGAAAAAAGAGCTGTTTTGATCGGGTTTATCGGTATGTTGATCGCTGTTCTGACGATTGCTTTGGCATATTTTGTTCCTATTCTAACAGATCCACTCGCAATATTATTTGTAATTGCAGGTATATTTGGACTTTTGTTATGTATCCCCGGTAAGCAAAATCCTAAAGCTTTAAAAGGTACCATGGGGTATGCTGTTGAAGAAACAGCAAGGTTCGATGAAAGCCATTCTGTTTTTGTCAGACTCCGTGGATTAAAAGATGGTTCTGACCCTTATAAAACCTTCTATGCACAAAATCCTGAGTTAGAAATACCCGATAAAAAAAGACGGGCGAAAGGCTTTTTAGGAAAATTGGGAAGTATAGATAATGGATATCAGTCGAATGTCGCTATGGTTCATTCAGCTTTCGAATTACCTCACTTTTTAGGGCCCTTTGCTAAAGGAACACCATACCCAGACACCCAACCTGCTAATTTGCCACCGGAAAAAGCTACCAAAATTGTTAAAAAATATGCTGAACATGTTGGCGCTGTTAGTGTCGGTATCTGTGAACTCAATCCTGCCTGGGTATATTCAAAAAGGGGAGAGATTCATTATGATAATTGGGATGATTGGGGAAAAGAGATAAAGGACCTCCCTAAATATGCAGTAGTCATGTTGTTGGAAATGAATCGTGATCATGTGATGGCAGCACCCCATACACCTTCAGTAGCTGAGAGTGCACTTAATTATGCTAAAGGAGCATATATTAGCACGATGATGGCCCGATGGTTTGTGCATATGGGCTATCGCGGTGAAGCAGAACATACCCGTAATTACAATATTATTATGCCACCAGTAGCTGTCGATGCGGGTCTTGGGGAAATTGGACGTCTAGGATACCTGATTACACCAAAATTTGGCGCGCGAACCAGGATATTTATTACGCTGACAGATATGCCTTTAATTCCGGATAAACCGATGTCAATTGGTGTTGAGGAATTTTGCGAAAAATGTATGAAATGTGCAGATTCCTGCCCATCCAAATCCATAACAACCGGGTCCAAAACCCGTTGCCGCGGTATTGAAAAATGGAAACTGGACGAAGATAGTTGTTTTGATTATTGGAGTCGTGTTGGAACAGATTGTTCAATCTGTATGGCTATTTGTCCTTTTAGTCGGCCTAACTCTTACTTTCATAGGTTTATTCGTTGGTATGTCGCTAATTCTCCCCTCGCAAAAAAAGTATTTCCTTATATTGATAATTTTATCTATGGGAAACGTTGGAAAGCCAGAAAAGTACCGGATTGGTTATCTTATCCCAAACGCTCTGAATCAGAAGATTATCCAACAATATTAAATGATAGTCACTATTGATTTGAATGATTTAAAGAATTTGTAATACATTAATTCAAGATCTCCATCCAGTAGACCTTCTGATGGCATCAGTAAATTTTTCCATATATTGCCGTCTTTTGATATTGGGCAGATATCGTGTTGTTAGGGGTGATTCCCAGTTTATCTCAATATGATCACCTGCAGCTAGTTTTGCGGTTCCAATTGCTGTTAATTCTGTAGAAGATTTTACCATAACTTCCCGATTCAATACCTCTGCTAAAAATTGACAAAAATATGGATTTGCTGAAAGGCCGCCATCGATGGAAATCTCATTTTTTATTGATACGAATTCACCCATGGCATTAATTATTTCCACTGCCCGGAATACAATCCCTTCCAATATAGATTGCATTAAATCAGCCGGTTGAGTGTCTAATGAGAGCCCAATCCAAACACCTCCTGCTGATCTATCCCAGTAGGGACATCCTAAACCGGATAAAGCAGGTACAAATACCAGATCCCTTTCAATGGCACTGGGTTTCTTAAATTGATTAATTTGATTATAAGTTTTAAACAATCCCAAAGACTGTGCCCAGTTAATGGCTGATCCTGCATTATATACTCCGCCATCTAGTGCATAGACGACTTTCTTATTTTTCAATTGCCAGGCTACTGTCGGTAATAATCCCTTTTCTGCAGCGTGGCAGGGGCTGCTCCCTGTCACGACGAGAGCAAAGGCACCGGTGCCAAAAGTTATTTTGACATCACCTGCTGATTGACATCCCTGTCCAACCAAAGCCGCTTGCTGATCAACAATACTAGCTGTAACCGGTATCTGACGATTTTTTGAAATGATTGATCCGAAGTCACCGGTTGTCGGCACTATCTCAGGTAATGCTTCTATGGGTACCCCAAAGAGATTGCATAACTCTGGATCCCATTGCCCAGTATGAATATTCATTAGTGATGTTCTGGACGCTGTGCTGATATCTGTTACAAATCGATTCGCCAGACGATCAAGGAAAAATGCATCAGTAGTACCCAGTCGTAATTTTCCCAGTTTCTGAAGCTTTTGTGCTTCAGGAATATTTTTCATGATCCAGGCGAGTTTAGTGGCAGAAAAATAAGAATCCAGTGGTAATCCCGTTTTTTCTATTACCAAATCTTGTGAATTTTCAAGCTTAAGTCTGTCGATAGTTTGATGCGTTCGATTATCCTGCCATACAATG
>Ga0233437_1002774_pt1 | contig 25205 bp, 38 predicted proteins | sample SI_122_August201_FD_182714 | JGI IMG/M metagenome (GOLD analysis project Ga0233437, IMG submission 182714) | Seawater microbial communities from Saanich Inlet, British Columbia, Canada - SI_122_August2016_200_MG | ecosystem: Environmental > Aquatic > Marine > Inlet | place: Canada: British...
TAGCAGGTATTGTCCACAACGTCAGAACGGATGAGCTTATAGGCGGAAACCAACGCTCGGAAGCAATAGAAGGAATTATCAGCGGTATCTTGCAACCCGTTATCGTCAAGGAATATGATGAGCCAACGGAAGCAGGTACGCTTGCAATCGGCTTCTACGAGTGGCACGGTGAACAGTATTCTTACCGCCGCGTGGATTGGGACGAGAAGACGGCAGAGCTGGCTAACTTGATAGCAAACAAAGCGGGCGGGTTTTGGGATTGGGATATTCTAGCGAATGATTTTGAAGTAGAAACGCTTTTTGATGCGGGGTTTAGTGAAGATGAATTACTAGGAAATGATTTTGATTTAGGTCTTGACGAAAGCATGGACGCAGAGCCGCAAATTGACAGGGCAGCCGAGTTGCTAGAAAAATGGGGCGTGAAGCTGGGAGATTTATGGCAATTGGGAACGCATAAATTAATTTGCGGCGATTGCACAGACCCCGCAGTCGTTGAGCGGGTTATGGGTGGGGAGAAGGCGGGCGCGTTTGTAACAGACCCGCCATATAATATCTCAAAGGACACATGGGACACAATCGAGAATTATGTTGACTGGTGCAAAAGTTGGTTTTCAAATATAAAAAAATCTCCTGCTTATATTTTTACAGGCTCTTTGCATAGCGGTTTATGGTGGCAAGTATTACCGCCTAATATGGTGTATTGCTGGCATAAACCAAACGGACAAGGAAACAATCCTGCACGCGGGACAACAAAATGGGAGCCTATTTTATCGTGGAACACTGTGCAGGATAAGCAAACCGATTTTATAGAGCATAATAACGAATATGGCGAAAAAATAAACACGTTACATCTTACGCCAAAGCCGATTGGGCTTATTGAAAAGATTATAAAAAAAACAGACGGAATAATTGTTGATTTATTTCTAGGCTCAGGAACAACAATGCTTGCATCACAAAACCTATCCCGCCAATGCCGAGCGGTAGAGATAAGTCCTGAGTATTGCAGCGTGATTTTAGAGAGAATGAGCGAAGCGTTCCCCGCTCTCGAAATAAAGCGGATAGAGTAGACTATGGCAAAGCCCACTAAAGCAGCAATAAAAGAATAGTATCTTGGATTAGTATGAAGCAAGGACAAAGGCGACCACCAATACAACTTGAAAGAGACCGCAGAGAGATTGCGCGTCTCTATTTGCGTGGAGAGTTACAGTCTGAGATAGGGGATAAGTTAGGACTATCACAGCAAACGATAAGCAACGACCTAAAAGTCATCCAAGAGCAATGGAAGGTTGACCGCGTTGACGATATAAACGAGCGAAAGAATATAGAACTTGCGAAGATTGACGCGCTCGAGATAGAGTATTGGTCTGCATGGATTGAAAGCCTGAAAGATGAGCAAACGAAAAAGGCTATCAAGGCTGGAGATAAAGAAATCAGGCAAGAAATGATAGTGAAGGGGCAAAGCGGAAACCCTGCTTTTCTTCGTGGTATTGAGTGGTGCATCAATAAGCGTTGTGATTTGCTGGGGTTGGATGCGCCTAAAAAGTTAGAAAACATGAATTATGACATGAGCATATTACCGGACGAATATCTTGACCGTATAGCTGGTGGGGAAGATGTTGGTAAAGTATTCGCTGAGTTTTTCGGCTCTTTAGCTGATAAGGTGATCGGTTCGGATGAGTAATGCCGTTATGCAAGCAAAGGCTGTCAAGGAAAGACGAAAGCGGGACAGAAGCGGGGTAAAAAGAACGAGTGTGTACATCAAGGAAAGAGACGCTTATTTTACTAAGGATATAATAAACGAGATTTATTTTCCTCATCTCGAAAATATGACCCGCACGCAAATTTTTTATGGCGGGTCTTCTTCTGGAAAGTCTGTATTTTTAGCGCAAAGAGCGGTATATGACCTCCTGACCGGAGGAAGAAATTATCTCGCATGTAGACATATTGGCGGGTCATTGGCCGATTCTGTTTTCAAAGAAATAAAAAAAGTTATCATTGACGGAAATCTTACTCACCTATTTCAGAAACTACCAAAAACTCTAGGAACCATTACTTGTACAAACGGGTATCAGGCAGTTTTTAAGGGATTGGACGATGCGGAAAAAGTAAAGTCGATTACCCCGATGGTTGGTGTATTTACCGACATCTGGATTGAAGAAGCTACAGAAACAAGTCGAAATACAATCAAAGCTCTCTATAAGCGTCAACGTGGTGGTGATCCAGAAACAAAGAAGCGCCTAACACTCTCTTTTAATCCTATCCTGCAAGACCACTGGATTTACTCAGAGCATTTTCAACCAAACGCATGGATAGATAAGCAAACCATATTTGATGGAGAAAATGTTTTTATTATCAAGTCCACTTATAAAGATAATCTCTTTCTTACCCCTGAAGATATTGAGGACTTGGAGAACGAAGAGGACAAGTATTTTTACGAGGTCTATACTCTAGGAAATTGGGGCGTACTCGGTAACGTCATTTTTAAAAACTACGAATTGCGCGATCTGTCAGGCATGAGAGACCAATTCACAGAACTACGTTTCGGTCTTGATTTCGGTTTTGCTGACGATGAGGCAGCCTTGTGGGCTTCTCATATAGACACCAAGAAAAAAGAAATCTACATCTTCGCAGAGGTTTACGAACTAGGTCTCACGAACCCAGAACTCGCAGACAAGATACGCGCTATAGTCGGTCATCATAGGGTTGTCTGTGATAGTGCAGAGCCTAAATCCATCAAGGAATTACGGGACAACAGAATCAATGCGGTTGGAGCAAAGAAGGGGCAAGGAAGCGTTAATTTTGGTATCCAATGGATGCAACAGCATAAACTTATATTTGACCTTAGCTGTATTAACGGTCATAATGAGGTAAGACAATATAAATGGAAAGAGGGACGGGACGGAAAACCGGTTACCCCCCCAACGCCTGTTGGCAAAAACGATCACCTTATTGCAGCGGGTCGTTATGCACACGAGGAAGATAGCTATCTGGTTAAATCAGGTTTTGCCAGAGTAAGAAATTAGGAGAAATAATTATGGAAATGTTAACGAGTTTATCATTCTTGGATAAAGGGGAGGAGTGGCCGCCACATAGCCAAACAGAGCGATTGAAAAAGTACGCAGACAATCGGAAGCGATTTAAAAACAAACTAGGCTTTGACCGCAAAAAATACAACCATATTATTAGTTTGGTTGGCAATAAATTTCGAGTAATTGATTATAAGTTCTTAGTGAATTTCTATAAAAAAGTATCGCTGAAAACTTCCGACCTTTTATTTGTTGAACCTCCTACAATTAGCGCAGGGGATGACGAAACAAAGAATACAGTAATTGAGCAGATCAAAGACTTAAGCGATCTTGATAACATCGGGGCGCAGGCAGCCATAGATGCATCGAGGTATGGGGATGCCCTTCTAACTATTAGGATACCAAGTGCAGATGATGAGGAAACCCAAGCGCAAGCGTATATCGGTATCACCTCCCCCTTGTTTTGGTTCCCTGTTACCAGCCCCATGAACCTGAAAGAAATCACGCAGCACGTTATCGCTTGGACTTCCACCGAGACCATTATAGAGAACGGGAAAGAGAAAGAAGTCACATATTTGGATTATCAAATCCATTACAAAGGGCATTACGAGCGCGGGAGAAAGTACGTTGAAAAAGGCACTATCGGAGATGCAATTTTTGTCGGGCAACCTGTGGAGGTAGAAGACGAGGAGGGCGTTATCGGAAAGCAAGTCTCGGAGCTTGAAAGAGTAGACACAGGGCTTTCGAGTTTTGCCATTATTCCAGCCCAAAATGTGGTGACAAGCGATACCATTTTTGCCATTGACGATTACGATGATTTCGCAAGCCTAGTCGAAGAACTCCAGGTACGACTTGAAAAGATAGCTCACGTCTTAGACAAGCACGCCGACCCCTCCCTTTCTGGCCCAACATCTGCCCTGACTTATGACGAAGAAACTGGCGAGTGGTTCTTAAAGATGGGTGATTATTATCACCGCAACAGCAAGGAAGACCCCGCAGTCGAATACGTCACTTGGGACGGTAAACTTGAAAGCTCATTCCAAGAAATCGAATTGCTATTAGACCTTATCGCGGTATTATCCGAGATGGGTTCAGCGATATTTGACCGTGACAGTCTCAAAGGCTCTGGGTTATCTGGTCGGGCTTTACGGCTTCTTTACGTGAACCCGCTAACAAAAGTCCGGCGCATCCGTAACCGCTTTGATAGGTCATTCAAAGAGGCAATCGCCCTATGCTCGGAAGTAGGATACGAAGGGAAATCAGTAGAGAAAAAAGATATTTCTATCAAGTGGAATGACGGTCTCCCGAATGACAAAAAAGAAGATGCAGAAATCGGCGTTATCCGTACAGGTGGCAAGGCTACAGATACGATTGTCGCTCAGATCATGGAACAGGACGGATTGACCAAAGAAGATGCAGAGGCAAAATACGCCGAGATAGTTAAGGAAACAAACGCCCGATTGTTATCAGAAGAACCTGAACCCAACTTCTTTGAAGATGAAGAGGATGAGGGCGAGGGCGAAGAAATCTAATGCTAACAGCAAGCCAGATAGACAAAATCCCGAATGATTTTCTTGACCTTTGGGAAGTGTTTCAGCAAGAGACATTGAACGATATAGCTAGGCGCGTTGGCAACGTGAATTATGCAAGTGCATCCTGGCAAGTTCAAAGGTTAATTCAATCTGGCTTAGTTTACGAAGAGACAATAGAAAGGCTCGCCATAATCACAGGGCAAAGTGAGAAAGTTCTTAGGGACACATTCGAAAAAGCGGGGGTAACAGCTTTGCGATTTGACGATGCCATATACAAGGAAGCTGGGCTTACTCCCCCGCCGCTCTCCGCTTCTCCATCGGTTATAGAGGCAATCACGGCGGGATATATAAAGACGAACGGAATACTTACGAACCTTACCCGAACAACTGCGAACGCCTCTCAACGTCTTTTTATAGAAGCCGCTGATATTGCTTATCTTCACGTATCAACAGGCACGCTCGGTTATGACCAAGCGATACGCAGAGCAATTGACAAAGTAGGCAAAAGCGGTCTATCTGTCACTTATCCATCGGGGCATGTTGACAAGTTGGACGTAGCAATGAGAAGGGCGGTATTGACAGGCGTTAATCAAACGGTCGGGGTTATGCAAAATGCACGTGCCGACCAAGTAGGGAGCGATCTTGTAGAAGTGTCTGCCCATATTGGAGCAAGGCCTGAGCACGCAGAATGGCAAGGTAAGATTTACTCACGAACTGGTACTAAATATCCTGACTTCGTGGAAAGCACGGGCTACGGAACAATGCTCGGTCTTAGCGGAGTCAACTGCCGCCATTCTTGGTTCCCGTTCTTCGCTGGCATTAGCGATAAAGTCTATAAGCAGGCGGAACTAAACGACATCGCTAATAAATCAGTAACCTATAACGGGCAAGAAATGACCATATACGAAGCATCTCAAGAGCAACGCAGAATTGAGCGCAAAATCAGGGAGTGGAAGAGACGAATGGAAGCGCAACGGGCGGATGGCTTTGATGGCGCACAGGAATACGCTAAGGTCAGAGAGTGGCAAGCAAGAGCAAGGGACCTGATAAGACAAACGGGGCTTCCGCGCCAATATATACGGGAGAAGGTATAGCATGAGCGATGAAGAAGTAATAGAAATTATAAAAAGGCTTGACGCTCTCGAAGCCACATCTACCCCGTTTTTGATAATTAAGTTTCTAAAACTACTATATTCACTTTGTAGACAATATTCATCCTGGTATGAAAAAGAAATAAAGGGGACTTTGTGAAAATGTAAAAATATGCTACAATGGCAACACAGCACAACGCCTTTGGGCGGGGTGCAGCTAACCAAGTAGGGCATTATGCCACGCTTTTTGACAGAAGATCGTCAGAGCGTGGTTTTTTTGTTACCCCACCTTGAAGGGATATAAACTCAAGGAAAAATCAAGTCGGAGTAGACCGACATATAAACTAAATCTAATGGAGCTATAGAATGAAATTCTTGAAAGAACACTTAAGCGAAGACCTTTTCGCGCAGCTACAAGAGGCCTTGAAAGATAATAAGGATGTAAAACTTGCCAACCTTTCATCTGGCGACTATGTAGCAAAAGCGAAATTCGATACAAAGCTGGATGAGATATCAACTCTGAAAGAACAACTCGAAGGTCGCAATAATGATGTAACCGCTCTCCAGGAACAACTGAAAGGCGTAGAAGGTGTGGACGATCTGAAAGGAAAACTTTCAGAACTCCAAACAAAATACGATGGAGATATGGCAAGTCATCAAGAAAAGATTGTCTTGGCAAACGCCTCGCTTAAGGTCATGGAGATGGGAGCAAAAAACGCAGCAAGCGTTCTGGCTCACGTTGATATGAGTAAGGTAAAACTTGGAGAAGACGATACTCTCCAGGGATTATCAGAACAGGTGACACCATTACAGGAGAGTATGGACTTCCTGTTTGGAGAGCCTAAAAAAGTTTATAAAAGCACACCGCCAAGCCCTCCCCCACCACCTGACGATAATCGCTCAGACTGGGAGAAGAAATTCAAAGATGCAAAAGATATAAGCCCTGTAGAGGCTATCAAAGTGAAACAAGCTGCATTTGCGGAGGGCATAATTCTAAATTAATGAGGTAATTAATAATGGCACAGATATCAGGACAAGGCACTATTTGGAATTTGCCTAACTATTTTGCTGAACTATTCACAGCAGATGTACGTCGTTTCCCCTTCCTAAGCATGATCGGAGGTCTCACAGGAGGCAAACAAACTGGCAATTTTGAGTTTGCGTGCTCCAGCGAATATGACTTCCCTGCCGCTGCTCAACCAGCGTTAACCGAAACTGCTTCACTAACCGCACCCACCGCAACCGAAGCCGTCCGCGCACAAGTCAAAAACGTAACGCAGATTTTCCAGCAAGCGGTTAACCTGAGTTATGTGAAACTCTCTAACCAGGGTCGCTTGTCTGGGATCAACTCACAGGGGGAAGAAAATAACGTAGAGGACGAAAACGCTTTTCAGATCAATTACAATTTACAGATCATTGCTCGCAATATCGAGTATGTGAACTTTAACGGGGCATATCAAATTGCCACATCGGCAGCCGTAGCCAATAAATCGCGCGGTATGTTTGCGGCATGTGCTCTATCTGGTGGCTCTGTAGTTGCAGCGGCAGGGGCAACCCTGAGCAAGGCACTTATGGACGAACTTCTCCGCACCATGTTTGACGCTGGTTCTGAATTCATTGTGCCTGTTATCTGGGCGAATGGCTTCCAGAAACAAAAGCTGTCAGACATTTACGGTTATGCCCCAACTGACCGCACTATCGGCGGCGTAAACATCAAGCAAATTGAAACAGACTTTGGTGTTCTTGGCGTAGCAGACGCACATCGCTTTGTGCCAGCCGCTAGCTTGCTCGTAGCTGACATGGCCGTCATTGCTCCTGTTACCCAGCCCGTACCGAAGAAAGGCAATTTCTTCCTCGAGGAACTTTCAAAAACTGGTGCATCTGAGAATAGCCAGTTATTCGGTCAATATGGCCTCGATCACGGCCCAGCTTTTGCGCATGGCGCGATTACTGGTCTTGCTACTTCTTAGGAGGCTTAATCATGGGTATTGAATTCACCCAAAAGCTCGAAGAAGCCATCGGCGTACAGCCCGAAGTAAAAGACCTGTTTGAACTTCTCGAAGCACGCCTAAGCGAAGCGATGGCTGGAGATATGGTTCTTGACATCTCTCCAGAAACCGTTGCCCCTGAACCCACCTCGGCAGCATGGACGCGGAACGTAGTTCTTACCGTGAAAAACGCTGCTGGAGATGTCCACGATTGGCTAAATGCAGCCATTACTACCCGCCTTTCGATTGCGGATACTTCCACCGCTGGAACAGCATCGATTGTTTCAACTACCTTGACTTTGGTCAAGGGAACAGCAACTATTGTTGTAAGCGGTGATGCACAAGATTGGCTAAACGCAGAAACAGATACCTTGACAGTTGCAGATTTAACTATCATGGGCTACACCGTAACGGGTGGTACATCTGTTGAGACGTTCACAGCCTAACAGTAAAACTTTATATAGCGCGGGCTTTTTAGTCCGCGCTTTTAAAAGGAGATTGCAAAAATGAAATTTACTTCCCGTATAAAAGGATTGAAAGTTTATCACGCAAAGAGAAAAGCATTACTCTCGTTTATTGATGGTGTTTACGAAACTGACGATCAGGCAGAAATCGCTTTGCTCTCAGTGGTAAAGGATGTTGAAACTGATAGCATGGATGGTGTGCCGCACTTAGAAGATGAAAACATAGAGCCTGTAGAGGAAGTTGATCTCGCAACCGAAGAAGAACTAAGCGAAATGAGCCTTGCACAGCTAAGAAATTATGCAAAGAAAATGCGCTATGAAATCCATAGCAAGGCACGCTCAGCGGTAGATTATCGGGCTGCTGTATTAGAGGCTCAGACAAGCGAGGAAGAATGACACCACTCTCTAAAATTCAGGAAAGTTTAGCCTTACTAGAAACATTTTACAACGGTCAAGAGACCGTTGATTCCGCTGGTACTGCACAAACTATTGCAGCCTCCCAGGAATTACAAAAGGGAGTATTGGTCAAGGCTCTTGCTGGAAATACAGGTATTGTCTATGTCGGTGATGCCGACGTATCATCCTCGAATGGCTTTGAGTTATCAGCAAAAGAAGAGGTATTTATCCCCGTTGATAATTTAGTAAGCGTTTATGTTGATGCGGCAACCAACGATGATGGCGTTAGTTTTATAGGTGGTTAGCGGTGACAATTACCGTTGGAACTGACACCTATATAAGCATAGCGGACGCAGATACCTTTGTCGCAGCAAACTACCTAACAACGGAGGCAAAATATATCGCTTGGGATGCTCTAGCAGATGCAGCAAAAGAGATATATCTAAAAAGGGCAACTAAGGCAATTGAGGCTATCCCTGTCCCAGGTCTAAAATACGATACTGATCAGGCTCTAAACTTCCCCAGGGAAACAACCGCCTTTGTACCTGTCAGGCGATATGAGTATGATTATTTTTACGCTTCATCTGGGGAGGTTCCCCAGGCTGTTATAGATGCTGAGGTCGAAGAGGCTCTTGAAGCTGCTAGCCCCTCAACAGACACAACTAAGTTTGAAGCCAACAACTCGAACTTAAAATCCTTTTCTATCAGCAAATTATCAGAGACCTACAAGGACAATGCAGCATCGAAAAACAGCGGAACGGCTATGCACCTAAAATCAATCAATGCACAGACTATTATGTCTCGCTATGTAGCCGGTGGCTTCGCGGTACGCTAAAAATATCATGTATACACCTGACACTATAACTATTTACAATAAAACGATTGAGAGCAATACAGAGGCTTATTATCGCACAGTCGTTTCTGACGTATATTGGGAGAGTACCGTAGGTGCAAGCCGAAGAGCATCTGGAGATGCAGCAGAGGACAAAGCCTTTGTTGCAATCCCCCTGGACGCTGAGAACTATATCGCACCTGTAGATTGGGAAGCACTAGCCGACCACTCTACAAACTGGACTTTGAAACCAGGAGATTATATCGTCAAGAACTCAGTAGCAGACGAGATCACAGCATTATTTACGATTTCAGACCTTCGAAAAAAATACGATGATGTCCGAAGGATCACATCTGTTGACCCTCTCCCAGGTAGATCAACAGTCGGACACTTCGAGGTGTCGGCTAAATGACACCGCCCATTATAAAAACGCCGAGAGGTAAAGTCGTCACCAATAAGAACGGGAAAGCCGAACTCGTTTGGAATACATCAAATTTCACTGGCGGCGGTAGTGGCAACACAAACAAAAACACATGGCAAGGTCGGTTTACGTCTGCGCAAATGTTTGTCGATAGCGAGGTGCTGAGACTATCAGAACGCTATACACCGCTTCTAACAGGCACGTTAATAAAGTCAGGCATATTGGGTACGAAAATCGGTAGCGGTCTCGTAGAATGGATTGCGCCTTACGCGCGCTGGCAATATTATTCGCCCCGCTCTCCAGGCAGTACAACGGGCGCACTAAGAGGCCCGTTCTGGTTTGAAAGAATGAAGCAGGCATTCGGTAGAAAGATCATTGCGGGTGCCAAGAGAATTGCAGGAAAAGGAAAATGAGCGTATTATCTTCAATAAAAACTTACCTTTTAGCCTACATCCAGAGCGTAGATGCAGACGCACCCCTTTGGGTTAATTATCTCAGGGATGAGCCTGTAGACTATTCGATTGTCCCTTTAGGCGGTAGCCGAAAGGTCACGGAATGGATTAGCGGTAATTCGGGAGAGCGTGAATTTTTGTTCGCTTTTCAGTCTGCCAGGTTTACCGCTGACGAAGCGGAAAGAGTTGGCAGCATAGAATTTTTTGAAACCCTAGCTGATTGGCTTGACACCCAAAGCGAGACAGACACCTTGCCAAGCATGGGTGCAGGTCTGACACCTTTCAAAATAGAAGCCCTTGAATTCGGCTATCTTTTCGAGCAGGGTACAAGCGATACGGGCGTTTACCAGATACAATGTCGCCTAGAATATGAGAAGGCTTAAATATATGACTATTTCTAAATTTAGAGACATTCACAAAGGGAAAACCATTTTGCTGGTCGGTAACGGGTCAAACCTGAGCCTCACGCCTCCAGAGAATTTTGACTTTCCTACTATCGGGATGAACACAATCCACCTGTACGAGGGTTGGTCTCCAGATTACTTTGTCACAGTAGATCGGCGCGTCATGCGAGAATTTGGCGAAGCCATCGAAAAGAAGTTCAGAGATATTCCGAAGTTCGTACCTGCACCCAGGCTTAACCAATGGCATGGCGAAAACTTCTATCGCTTCAAAAATGCGAACACGGGTTTTCTATGGCCAAAAAACAGGCGCAGTCTTTGGCAAGATGATATTGAAAACGAAGCCATTATTTACGGAAACGTAATGCACGTGGCTATAAAACTCGCGTATTATATGGGCGCCAAGAAAATCATTATTATCGGTATGGAACACGAGCCCCATAGATCAAACGCCAAATTTTGGGGCGAAGATAAAGGCATGAGCATTGACCAGCCTACAAAGTTTTGGCAAGAGGGCTATCGCATTTTGAGCGAAGTCCTACAGTCCAAAGGCGTTGAATTATTGAATATTAGTCAGGATACATTCGTACCTGATAGTATTATCAAAACTGCAAGTTGGAAAAGGTTTATCAATAAACCTAAAAAGAAAGTAAAAAAGGAGCAAGATAATGACTGAAAAAAAGCGTTCAAAAGTCGCGCATTATGTAGATACCACGCCAAGCGCAACCGCTGACACCTACAAGCTGCTTGGGCTTGGGGTCTCTAGCGCACAAATGGCAATGAACCCGCAAGAAAGTACCGAACAGTATATCCACCAAGACGTAGCGACTTCATTCGTTGATGGCTATCAGCCGAGCATGGATGTAGATCAAATCGTCTACCCCGGAGATGATCTGTTCGACTTTATTGATGCCATTCGCCAAGCCGGGCCAAGCATCGGCGTAAATGATGTGACTGAGCTTGTCGAAGTTCGTCTTTATGAAGACCCAGATACTGCTGGAACTTCCTACCCTGCAACAAAATGGGATGTACAGATTGCTATCGTAAACGCTCCAGGCGGTGACGGTGGAGGTCGCGCAAGTATCAGCTATAAGTTCGTTATCAAGGGCGAACAGACTGACGGCGATTTTAATACCAGTACGCTTGCATTTTCCTAAAAAATAGACACCTAGCGAAAGGCTAAGAGAATGGTAAAAAGCATTAAGATTGATAGCGGGCTTATTGAACTCGCTATCAACGATGACGAAAACAAAATTATTGCCTTCAATCCTGAGGACACAAGTTTTGCGGAGCGTTTCTATTTAGTGATAAAAGAGATACACGCTTTCGAGCAAAAACACGCAGCCCTCTTTGAAAGTAAGGAACTTGATGAGCTAGGGCTTCCCGCAAACTCAGAGGAGCGCATTGCCCTATTCAGCGAGTTTGATAGCTATATTCGCAAGAACGTCAATGATATGTTCGGAGAAAATGCAGCCGAATATGTTTTCGGCAAGACCGCAACCTTTACAAAGTTCGCCCAATTGGTCGAGGGCGTTACTCCCTACTTTTCAAAGGTGCGCAGCCAAAAAACAGAAAAATATAACAGTAGACCAAGATCAAATAAAGCATCGAGCAGAACCAAAGCAAAATAATGAATAATATTCTTGTAGTCGATCTCCCCAAGGCATTAGAGATTGACGGGCAGGATCACAAAATTAATACAGATTATCGGGCAAGTCTTTTAACAATTCTTGCTTTTGAGGATGACGAATTAACTCAGGAAGAAAAAGTCGGAATTATGCTCGATAATCTGTATTTTGATACAGAAACAGAAGAAAGCACCACCCCTGACAATATTATCGAAGCCATAAAAAAAGCACAATGGTTTTTGGATGGTGGCAAAGAGAGAGAAAAAAAAGAAGCTGACCGAAGACTTTATTCACTCTCTCAGGATGCAAATTTTATTTATTCAGCTTTTAAGCAAACGCACAACATCGACTTGCAAGATGTGCAGCTTCACTGGTGGAAGTTCCTCTCGCTTATTATGGACTTGGGACAAGATACCACCTATTGCCAACTCGTAGGATTGCGGTCAAGATTTTACGATGGTAAATGCACAGATGAAGAAAAAGAGCATATCGCCAAGATAGCTGATATATTCTACATCGACAATACGATAAACATGAGCGCAGAAGAAAAAGAAGAAGAGCGATTGTTCAGAGAAAAATACGAAGAAGCAAAAGAAGCGCAAGAGCGCAGAAGGTCTAAATAATGGCTGGAAGATATGACGGATCTATAAGAATAGACAGCTCGATTGATAGCAAGGGCTTTGATAAAGGCATTGCTGGCATGAGTAAATCTATAAAAGCACTAGGCGCAGCCCTCGCGATTGCTTTTTCTGTTAAAGTCATTGCGGGATTTACAGCAGAATCGGCAAAACTAGCTGCTGAGTGGGAGAGATTAGCGTTTTCAGCGCAAGCCGTTGGACAGATAAATGGCATATCGGCAAAGAAAACAAGAGAGCTTGTACAGGAACTAAGAGAAAGTGGTATTCAATCTGACACTGCTAACAGATCATTTATTAATTTTGCAAAAGATGGGCTTGATACAAGCCTGCTACCTGCACTTGCGGCAGGTGCTCAAGATTTGGCTACATTCGCGAATACTGGTGAAACTTCAAGCGATATGTTAGATAGGCTTACGCAGGGCATTTTAACAATGAATTCGCTCATGCTTAGAAATGCAAAAGTGTCAGTTGATATTGAAGAGGCACAAAAGGCATACGGGGAAACTATTGGAAAAACTACCAGCCAAATGACAATACAAGAAAAACGGCATGGTGTAATGTTAGCAGTTATGGAAAGACTAAAAAGCATAACTGGTTTATATGAACTTTCTCAAAAAACTGTTGCTGGGCAAATGGCATCCAATGTACGAGTGACAAATGATTTAAAAGACGCAATTGGATCACCATTCCAGGATGCCTTATTTAAGTTAATAAAAGCATGGAACACCATGTTAAAAGCCATGACAAGGGCAATCAGCGTAGGCGGGGCATTACGAAGCACCTTTGTAAATATCGGAGCTGTTGCTTCAATTCTTGCTGAGATCATAGCTAAATTATTTATGGCTATCGCCTCCCTCTTCGGATATGAAGCCTCTGCAGGTGGTGGCGGTGGCACAATGGAAAGCCTAGCCGATGGAGGACAGGCAGCCGCAGCAGGCCAGGACGCTTTGGCAGAAAGTACCGAGAAAGCAGGGAAAGCCGCCAAAGGCGCTCTAGCATCGTTTGATGATCTAAACGTACTCCAAAAGGATACCGCTGGTGCAGGGGCAGGGGCGGACGCAGGGGCTGGGCTAGACGGTCTAGTAGGAGACTATGGAGAAATTAACGTAGACGATTTTGTAAACCCGATGGATGAGATCATAGCCAAAGCGGATGAACTGAAAGAGAAGATAGCGAATAATAAATTTTTTATTGCTTTCTCTAAGTTGTTCGAGGCAATTGGAAAAGTTTTATCATCTGCATGGGAAGCTATTATGGTTACTTTTAAGCCCGCATGGGACTGGTTTGTTGAGAATGTTTTAGGAGATATAGACTTCGGGCAATTACTAGTGGACGCTATAGATTGGCTTACTAAAAAACTTGAAGAACTTAGTAAATGGATAGGTGAAAATAAAACTGCATTTACAATAATTTTAATCGTTCTTACTGCTGTTGCTCTTATAATGTCTGGCGTTGGAATTTCAATAGGGATTGTAATTGCTGTTATAGCAGCGCTTATTTTTATTTTAGCCAATGCAGGAAAGGCTTGGGAAATAATGAAAAGCCTTGCTGTTTTGGCGTGGAACATTATTGCTAAATTGTGGGGAAAAGCAAAAGAATGGTTTAAGTCTCATGTAACTGACCCAATAAAAGATGCTTTTAAATCATCCTTTGAAACTATCGAAAGTATTGTAAAGGGCGTTATAAATAAAGTGATAGATTTTATGAATACCATGATTGACGGTATTGTTAGCGGGATAAATACAATTATAGGGGCAGCAAACACAGTCAGTTCAATTCTTCCAGGTTCGCCGTCTATTGGTTATATTTCAGCCACAAAAATTCCCTATCTTGCAACAGGCGCGGTCATCCCCCCAAATGCACAATTCGCAGCCATTCTCGGAGATCAAAAGAGTGGGCGCAATCTGGAAGCCCCTGAAAACCTTATTCGCCAAATCGTCAGAGAAGAAAGCGGAGGGGGAGGCGAACAGAAAATAACGATTGAGTTTAGTGGATCTATGGCAGAACTAGTTCGTATGCTGAACCCAGAGATTAAAAAGGATAACGCTCGAATAGGGAAAACCCTTATCAGCGGAGCGATAGCATGAATTTAACTATTGATAGCATCGATTACAACGTCCCTCTAATAGTAATGTCTCGGACAGGTGAAATCCTTTTCAAGTACGCAGAGCGTACCGAAGACGGCGTTTTACACGCCGAAGCTATCGGGACTTATTACAACTTCAAGGTTGAATGCGGACAGTCTCTAAATAACGAAGCGGACTATACCGCCCTATGGTTAAAGATCACAGACCCAGACCACGAACACACGATGGTATTGCCTGATGGAACGAGCGGTACAAAAACCGTAAACGTCTACTTTTCAGCCCAAAGAGATGAAGTAAAAAAATGGAAAATCGGCACACAAAATCTGTATCGCGCTATGTCCTTTTCAATTATCAGCATTGAGCCAGCGAGGACACCATGACTGTAACATCTCCCCAAATCATTCTGAGCATGGGTGATGCTGTGCTTTCTGCTGCATCCTCTAGCGATACGCACACCAGGGCAGATATTGACGACCTTGTAAATGGAACTGCAAGCAGGATTTTGAAGTACGCTACATTTGAGCCAGATCAATGGCTACTTGATGGAACGTATAAAATCGCTCCAGATCCAGCGAGCATCGGTTTTGTCAGTGACGAAATAAGCCTTATTGGTAGTACGTTTACAAGTGACCCTGTAGTCACCCTAACGCTTGATGCTGCAATAGATATTGAGCAGGGGATCACGTTTGAATTTTCGCAAGTCTCAGGAGATTATTGCACAAGTGTAAAGGTAGACTATCAGAACGCAGCAACAGCATCGGTCTACAGCAAAACATATTCGCCAGATGGCTATAATTATTTTGCTGAAATATTAGAGGCATCGAAACCAGCAGCAGCTATTAAATATATTGTCATCACGTTTTACGAAACGAACACAGCCTATCGCCATGTAAAACTCTTAGACGTTTTTGTCGATGGGGTTATGTGGGACAGAGCCAATATTAAAAGCGCAACTATCATCGAGGAAATTGATTTATCGCTTGCAACTATTCCAGGCAACGAATTGAGATTTACTTTATACGATCCAAGCGGTGGCTTTAGCATCGTTGACCCAGGAGGCATTTACGCAAGCCTAGCAGAAAACCAAAGGGTTGATGCATACGAATTTGTAGACACAGACCGCATTTATATGGGGAGGTTTTACTTAAAGGATATGGATAGTGTAAGTGAAAATATAGCATCTTTTAAGTGCGTTGATGCTTTAAGTCTCTTAGAGAGAATTGAATATCTCGGAGACCTTTTTATTGATACCGCTACAAATGTTTTGGATACAATAATGGCTGATGTGTCTTTTATAGATCACGACATCGAAATTGATTTAGCATCAATCTCCATTGATGGATGGATACCGATCACAAACATTAGAGAGGCTCTGCACCAATTAGCATTTGCCATTGAAGGATATGTAACTTGCTCTCGCTCTAAGAAAATAACCATCAAGAAAGCAGATTTGATTGATGACATTTCAGTTTGGGATTATGATCTAAGCTATTCTGATATTAGAAAGGGTCACAAAATAACACAGAGACCGCTGGTAACAGGAATTGATATTATCTCTCATGGCTTCGAGGAAAATCAGGAAAACTTGACTTCCTACTCGGATCTAGTAACCTATGTGTATCGAAACACAAATATTCCAACAGGTAACTATGTCATAAAACACCCGGAATATATTTCAACATATTTGGCATATTCCAGCACATCTGCGATTACTGTCCCCCCTACACCAAGCGCATCAAGTGCGAACAGCTTCACATTTGAAGTGACTACATCGGGAAGTATCAATATTCTTTTATACAGAAAATATACCCACAGCAAAGAGAGATACTTTCAAGGGGCAACAGGACTTCCAGCCAACGTATCAGACAATATTATGATTATAGAAAATACGACATTTATAAATAACTCTAATGTTGAAGATACAGCACAAAGAGCATTAGATTATGCAGCCCAGAGATACAAGGCTGAGATAGGTCTCTTTGCCTCTTCCATATCTGTTGGAGATAGCGCAAAAATAGACACGCTAAGCGGTAAAGAACTTTGGGGAGTAGTCGAAAAGGTTGAGATAGATATGGTTAGTGGTTTTTTTCAAAAAGTAGTAGCAATAGGAGAAATACACTAAATGAGAAAGCCCTTATTAATTATTTGCTTTATTTTCGTGCTATTATTTTCTTTTCTACCTATCCCCCTAAATGGGGAGGATGGTATTTACAATACTTTTAGCGGTTTTATATGGTGCAGCCAACCTAACGCTTGCATTCATGAAGCAGGGCATAAGATAGATCATTCGGGCGGGTGGGTAAGCAGTTCTCCAGAATACCAGAGAACAATCGAAGAGATGGGCTTAAGCATTCTGGATGATCCAAGAGAAAATTACGCAGCCCTTTTCGCTTTCGCCCAGGGCAAGAAAGAAAATATGCCTGAGCAGCTTCACAAGTTTTATGATTTTGAGCTATCAGAAAGGTTATTAAAATGGCATATACAGCCCCAATAACTGACCGCACAATCGCGGACATTCTAGCCGAAAACTCTAAAGCATTTTTCAATGTAGCTGACTGGGTTCGCGTGTACGGAAACTCTTCAGAAGTCAACACGGCCTTGACTACTGCTTTAGGTATCACAATTTCATTTGACACAATTACAGCAAAAACAACGAAGGATATTGACACGGCATCACAGTTAAACGCCCTCCTAGCCAACATCGAAAGAATGCGTTTATGGCTTGCAACTTATGCCCCAATAGCGGATAATGATTTTATAGAGATCAAAGATAGTTGGCTCGGCGGTTTTGATAACCCCTCCCCGGATTATACTCACGTGAACACTTGGGAAAAGGTTATGGATATAATTTATCAGATTTACAAGTCGCCCTACACTGTGACAAGATCACCAAGAACAGGAGTCGCAGGATGTGGAAGCGGCATAACTAGAAATAATTTATTTAGAGGCTAAATATGTCATATACAAAAACTGTATGGGTTGATGAAATACTGGCAGGTGCAGAAACTTATAACGTTTCTGGTACTGGTGCAGGGGTAACAATTGCATTAGATCAAACGGTTACAACTCCAGGGACTGGATTAACCGCAGCAAGAATGAACAAGATTGAAGAGGCTCTTTATACATCCCTCAATAAGGGAAGTGATATAGCCTCTGCAAGCGCATTGACTTTAGGTTCAGATGGGAATTATTTTGATGTAACAGGAACGACCACGATCACAAGTATAAGCACACTTGGTATCGGAAGAGTTGTACGACTGCACTTTGACGGTATTTTAACTCTCACTCACCACGCAACGAATTTAGTGTTACCAGGCGGGGCAAATATCACAACAGCAGCAGGGGATGAATTTACATTCGTTGAATATGCTTCAGGGGATTGGAGATGTGTAGCTTATGCACTAGCCAGCGGGGAGGCTATTATAGGTGGTAGTGGTGGTGGCGCAGACCTAGACGAAGTTTATGCTATGACAGCATAGGAGAATAAATTATGGCAACTTTTACCCCGAAAACCCTTGCAAGTGTACAAGCCCCTTCGACAAAGGGCGATTTGCTTGCACCCGCTGCGACACATATTTATCAGGTGCATAGCATAGAAATTCACAATACGAACACGACCACGGAAAACGTGATCTTATATCACCACGACGGAACGAATGAGCGGATTATTTTCAATGCTGACCTTGTGGCTAATGAAACTGTATGGATACAGTATCCAGGTCCTGGAAAGCCGTTGGATGGTGATGATAGTGCAAAGATCACAGGTGTTACTGATACAGCATCTAAAGTTAATGTCCTGTTTCATGGCTCTGACAGGGTGTAGATCATGGGTTTGAAGCTACTCTCAGAAAAAACAAATGGGCATCTAACAAACTTTTTCAGTACCGAAGACGCTGGAATATCTCATTATGAGGGCGACCCGATAGATATAGGTTCGGCGGCTATAAACAGGGTATCGACTCAAGTAGGTGGATATACGTTTATTGCGCTTGATAATCCAGCAAACGACACAGGCACAATAAACGAGGCGACAATCTACTCTGACACCAATTTGGTTGGTGCGGTTTTGATTATATTTGAACGAAACACGACGAACACTTTCACGCCACGTTCGTTTGCGGTCTTGGGAGCTGTAACGGCTGGAGGAGATACTTTCTCTGGGCTTTCTTTAGCTGTTGAAACGGGTGATTTTGTGGCGTTATATTGGGATACTGGTGCGCTGGATGTGGTAGATACTGGCGGGGCAGGATGCTATTATAAATCTGGTGACCAATCAGAAGCAGGAATACAAACCTATGTAAACACTGGTACATCTGCTAGAGATATAAGCGTTTATGCAACAGGGATAACATAGGAGCGAAGAAAAATGCAGGCACTACAAGAAAAGAGAGAAAGTATAAAAATGGTTATAAAATAAATGTCTCGACAAATAAACCGGAGCTAACATGGAAGAAGACAGAATGCAGCAGCTAATAGATTTGATGGTAGAAATTGACAAAAAGCTGGATGTGCATATCGCAGAAGAAAAGTCTAACAAGCAAATACTTATATTCCACGATAAGATTTTACGTGGAAGCGAAGACGCGCCTTCGTTGCCCGAACAAGTCAGAAACAACAGCAAAGATATTAGAGCATTTAAAAAAGTTCTTTGGTACGTTGCGACCCCCTTATTATTAGCAATTGGTGGCGGCGTTCTGTGGATAATTGTACAAGGGGCAAATCAGGCGGCGGGATGAAGCTAGAGTACGTTGTCTATGCCCTCACCACTATAATAGTTTTTGGGATTATTTTTGCAATCATACTTACTTTATAGTTAATGTCAGTATGAATGCAAAACAAGTCTGTAGAAAAGGAAGGACATATTGAGCAGACAAATAAAAGACACTCTGGTATTAAATTTCTCAGATAAACACAGCGGGGGAAATACAGCCCTAATGATGCCTGAAATGTTTCAGGGTCTAAATGTAAATCACACACCATTCCCTATACAGCTAGAAATATTTGAACACTATGCTTATTGCGCTGAGGTGATTAAGAAGATGCGAAAGAAGAAGCGCATTATCATGGTTGAAAACGGGGATGCTGTAGACGGAAACCATCACGGGACGCACGAAGTCTTTACTCGCAACATTCAAGAACAAAGAAGCGTGCATATTGATTTAGTAGACTGGTTTATGCGCGAGATCGGATTTAGCAAAAAGAACGGGGACATGCTTTTTTATACGCTAGGCACAGAGATACACACAAGAGATGACGAACACATAATAGGAGAATATTTAGGGGCAGTACCGCATAGGCGCGGTGACACGCTTCTCTACGCTCATAAAGCATTGAAACTGAATATAAACGGGCGTTTGTTTTGGTGGCTTCATCACGGGGCAACCGCCGGCGATGGAGCAAACATCGGCAACGCTCACAAGAACTGGTTGAAAAATAAGTTTTGGAATAAGATACTGGCTAAAGAAGAAATCCCAGATGTTATCTCAACTGGTCATGTACATCATCCAAACTGGTATGATTATGTTGCCGGGGTTGGAAACAATTGGGCACGTATTCGCGGGTTGATAACCCCTAGCTGGCAAGCCCCGACACGTTACGGTCACAGGGCAAGCAAGGACAAGGCAACATGGATTGGTATGTGGGTGCAAGAAGTAAAGGCAGATGGACAAATGCCTGACCCTGTTCCGCTGATGCACAAGATAGATACGAGTAAGCCGCTCTTAGTTTGAAAAGGAAAATAAAATGATTGAAATAAAAGAAAGTAAAACCGCAGACACAAGAACATGTGATGTTACAAAGGTTACGAAAGAACAATTGAAACAAAGCAGCGCACAGCACATTGGAGACGTAACAAATGGCATTTTCTTTTTCGTGAGAATGTTATGTGATGCTGCTCTCTTTCACGACTTTGACAAAGTGAGTGATGAAGGGTTAGACGCATTTTATAAGGACTTTAAGAGAAACTTTGAAACAACGGATTGGTGGGATAATCATAGAAGAGTAAACAGACATCACTTATTACAAGCTGACGGTGTTCCTGATGACGTGAATCTTATAGACGTGATAGAAATGATTGTTGATTGCGTCATGGCTGGTATGGCTCGATCAGGTGATGTGTATCCGCTAGACATAGACCTTAAAGTATTACAAAAAGCGTTTGAAAACACCACGAAACTCTTGAAAGAAAATGTAACCGTGATATAATCTCATTGTCGGGGCGCAGAGACCCACTTACTGTTACAAAACCGTCTTGCTAACCGACACCTTCTCCTCTCCTTACAGCCAAAGGCTGGAAAGCATCCCCCTAACACCGGGGATGTCTTGTTTTATGGTAGAATAATTGTGGCTGGCAAAATTCGGGTTCATCCGTGTGGTGGCAAGAAGAGCCACCCTATACCAGCCACTTTTATTTAACTAGAAAAGGAAATAATATGCTAAACAAATTGAAAGAATTTCAACCTGGTAAAAAGACCTATACTATATTCGGCTTGCTGTTAGCCGTTGCGGTTGCTGGTTTCTTTGGCCTTGATCTGTCCCCCATTGCTGATTGGGTAATCCCCGGCGCATCCTTGCCCGCTGACGTATCAGAAGCCGTTAGCACGTTGCTGAGTAATGTCATTGGTGCAATTGCCGCCGTTGGCGTAATAATGCGATACGTAACAGAATAGACACTCTCTCCCCCATAACAAAAACCGCCTAGCAATTAGGCGGTTTTTTATTAAACATTTTCTGTTCTCTTAACAAGATAATAAAACTCTCCGTTATCTTCGTCATACTCCCAGCCCAACTTATGCAACAACTCTTCTTCCTCGTTAGTGTCTACGCAATACCCACAGAAGATAATCCCATTTCCCGCTGATAAATTATCCGCTCCGACCTTAGACATTATTTGCAATCCAATTATCAAATTTAAAAGATAATTTTCAGGTTCTACTTTGCTAGTCTTTTCACTCATCGCTTTGCTCCTTTTGCTTCCCTTCATATAACTCTAAGCACTTTGAGCACACCCATAACCCGCTTCTCATTCTCCAGCCTTCTTTTCTTAATGATCTAATAAAATCTATTTTCGTATATGTGTGCCATGTCTCAAATCCATTACACATTACACCAGCGCAATCAACTGCATATGCAGTCGCGCCAGTGATTATTGTTCCAGCCATTTATTCTCCTTTAACCTTTCGGTTCTCTCTCGCGGCTTCAACCGCTTTTGTATATCATGCAACTCTGGAAGCGTTGCGTGGATAACCAGCGTGCGCTTTGCGATCTCGTCATCCGCTGGCTTGCGGCGGGGGTCTATGATGTCCAGAATATCCTTATCTTTCGGGAAGTAGTTATCACTAGGATTTGCTATTCTCGACAGAACAATCGCGCTAACCTTGCCGTCATAAAGCGCGTTGCTTACGCCCCACCATGTGCCGTGTTGCTCTTTTGCCTTTCTAAGATTTTTGGCTATTTTCGCTTTGGAAGTCATGGTTCTAGTCTATGCCACATAAATAGGGAATGAAACGCGGTACGAGCCGTACAAACGCTTCTAGCGGTATCCTAGATTGCGCTTCCTTTACTCAAAAGCGGTGACTGGGCTTACCGGTTCGCTTTACTGGCTTGCGCCCGTAGAGCCTTGTTCATCTTGCGCCGCCGTGGGCGCAAGTCCAGTGCAAGCGGTTGTTAGACCCCGCCAATATTGACGGATTCCTTCGCTCAAATTACCTTTGCCTTGCTCGGTATAAAACTTTACGGTATCTTCATCGAGCATGACGTTTATTCGCTTCATCGGTTTGGAGAAGAAGGCTGGTTTCCCAGCCCCCTTCTTTTCTTTTTTCTTACGCATGGATGATCCGATTTTTTACGATTGCCAGAACTGTGATGTTGTGTTCGTTATCGAGTGTGAGGCTTTGCGCTTTGCTGATTATTGCGATTTGCTCGGCTTTCGTGCTGGCTAAGGACTTGATGTGTTTTTCAACTTCGCGAACTTCGATTCTGATTTCCATTAGATTTGCTCCTGTTTGTTAGTGGTTATTTCTTGACTGTGATAATATTATACACACATTATTATATTTTGTCAAGTATCAATTTGAGCAATTTTCAAAACTCGTTTGCAAGAATAGCAAGCTAACCGCAACACTGCGATAAGTTGCCAGGGTTTATTGCCTTACATTTCTTTAGGTGCGTTGCTAGAGCGATAGCATGTTCGCATGTTTCTGAACTGCACGCCCAGCAATACACTCTGTTCGTATTTTTTTCATGCCATACTTCGACATTTTTAACTTTATAGATAAACGGGTTTACTTTTGTTATACTCATAATTTAGACAGCCATATGGTAGCCATATCCATGCGCTCAGTATATCACGCGCCAAAAGCGGATACACCTGTGAAAAGTAATTACATATATATGATATTTGTCACTATTAACCTTCTCTCATCTATAAGATAATATAATGTACTTATATAGTGGCAATAGCCACGAAGGAGAAACATGAAGCATCTTGCAACTTGGATCGGGAAATTATTGTTTTGGGCAATGGCAACAGCACTGATTGTTTATGCCGCAAGCCGAACATTGGACTTTGTAAACTCTACGCTCGAGGCAGAAGACCAGATTATCGGATATCTGGCTCTCTTCGCTACCACAGGCGGGGCTATTGCTTGGCTTATGGTGTTCTTGAACAACTCAAAAGGCATTGGACAAAAGGGCATCTCTCTTGTGATGGTCGTCATTGACGTGTTGGGGGAGATCACCCTGTTTACTGTGGATACACTCATGCGGTCTGGCGAAAAAGGGATGATCGTAACGCTGACGCAAGAAGAAATCAGGGTTACCGTTTTGGGAATGTCTCTTCTGATTGGTCTCAACATCATTGCTACATTTGCTTATCACATCATGGATTCAGACAATATGGCTGCAATGGAAGACCATTTCTCTGAGTGGCAGATTGACTTAGCTGTTCAGAAGGCAAAACGAGAGAAAGCAAAAAGCATTGCAGGTGAGATTGCAGAACGCGAGGCCAATGCTTACGCTATCGCTCAAAAAGCAAAAGACCGCAGCGACAAGGAGCTTCCTGAAAAAACACTCCTTGATACTCTTAGTGAACACTTTGGCAAAAAAGATACGCAGCCATTAATGGCTATGGAAGTTGAAGAAGAAGAACTTGACCCAAATTCACAGAGCCGCTAAGCAGAAATTTAGTGGCTAATAAAGCCACTAGCGACATAGAAGAAGAGTACAAGAAATGGCTTAGTGGCAATGTCTCAGAAAAAAAAGCAATTAGTGGCAATCCTACCGCGTGGAGAGTAGAGCCACAGGGAAAGAATAGAAAGTACTGGCAATTGCGCCGAAGGATAACCAAAGATGACAAAAGGAAACGAGAAAGTAAATATATCGGGTCATGGGAGCAAGCCAAAGAAATCTACCCCGCAGAGTGCTCTAATTACAGACCCAGAAAATAGACCGCTCTTAGTGGCTAAGTTACGGGACGACCTAATGGCTCTAAAGAAAGCGGGTTTCTTTGTGTATGAAAGGGCTGGCAGATCGGAACTTATAGATTCTGTGGAGATAACCATTAGTGCACCTAGAGAAGATAGGTTGCTATACAATAGTGGCTATATCTATAATGGCAAAGAGGTGATATGAGAAAGATAATTCTTTTAGTGGCTACGCTTCTGGTAATGGCTTGCGGCGTAACACAGCCACTAACGCAATCGCAACTAGCGCAAAAGCCATTACCAACACTCGTCCAGCGTCCTACCGATACGATTCAGATCGTGCCAACGGAGATTGCAAAAGAAATCATCACAGCTACGGAAAACTATAATTTGCGATATAGTGTTGGCGGTGGGCAGTCTCTTGGCATCTTGTACGCAGGGATGCAAGCTGAGATCATCATCACAGCCACTAATGCTGACGGTAGCGCGTGGGCGTTGGTGCAAACTGTGGAAGAAGACCCGCTTGATGTTTTGACTGGCTGGGTGAATTTGGGGTGCTGTAGATAAGTGTCTAGCGGTCGCGTTCACCAAAAAGCAACGGTAATCCTTGCGGGGGTATCCGTTGCTTTTTGCTATCACTATGACTGGACGCAGTGGCACAGTGTTGGTGTGCTGAGTGGGCTAGTGTTGACCCCAGACCTGGATGTGGATCACGGTTCAATTTCAAATCACACAGTTCGCTCTATTCCAATTATCGGAAGTTTGTCGGAACTTATCTGATATATTGCAATTTTTTCTAATATGGTATAAACTGGGATTAGAAAATG
>Ga0233437_1002775_pt1 | contig 25203 bp, 20 predicted proteins | sample SI_122_August201_FD_182714 | JGI IMG/M metagenome (GOLD analysis project Ga0233437, IMG submission 182714) | Seawater microbial communities from Saanich Inlet, British Columbia, Canada - SI_122_August2016_200_MG | ecosystem: Environmental > Aquatic > Marine > Inlet | place: Canada: British...
TGCACCAGGTAAACTAGAGTTAACCCCATACCTTTTCAACGGCTCACCTAATAACGTTTCCCATGCTTGAGATTCATTATCTGCAATTGGCCAAAATCCACCTTGCCATTCCCCATTTTTATCCTTTTCGGGTTTTTTTGGCTTTGGCCATTCTGGAATTGCAGAATAGAAATTTTCCATATTCCCATTTTTATCTCCTGGACGATAAATAGCTTTAGGTAGGTAATTTTCAGGAATCTCAGTCAGGTCTATTTCAGAGTATGCACGTTGACTTGTCACATTAGTAAAAGGTGTTTTGTTAAATGGATTAGAAACATAAAAATGAGGCCCTGATATTACCCATTCATCAGCTGTTTTGGGTTGATAACTTGGAGAATCTTCTCGGGTAATAATCCCATCTCTTTGAGAATTAGACTCATGAAACATTTCTGTTGCGAGGTATTGACCATTTAAATCATTCAGTCGCTGTTGTGCTTTAGAAAATTTCTCCAATACTTTAAGTAATGGTTGACTGTGCACCTGTGGCAAACGAGCTTGATTTGAAGGTGTCCCATGATCTTCGAATAACATGGAAAATAGTTTTAATTCTATATTAGTGATCTCAAGAACCCTTAATGGGTGCCCGCTCAAATCCCAATTTCCTTCGTCATTTTTCATTAAAGGAATAGGTGCTGTCTCTACTTTATTTTCACACTCAGCAATAGTCTTAGGGTGATATAAATTAAATATTGCGTGAAATTGAATTTTAGATTTCTCAACTCCATAAATTGTCAGCGTAAATTTAGCAACATTACCTACATCAGAAAATAGATTCATTTCATTTCTAAAATGATATGTTTTAATCATACGCTGATAATACATGCTCCTAAAAATAGGTCCTGATGGATCATCAAATACACTCGGAGGATGTAATAATGAAGCCTTTCCACTTGTAGAAATAAGGTCCCAGCTTCGTTCAATAAAGTTCTTATAAAGATTAGTTTGTACTCCTGCCAGCGCTGGATAAAGAGTACGATCATTTAAGAACATGCTCGCCCCTTCAACGAGAACAAAAGCATTACGATAACTTATCTTGATGACTTCATCTGTAAGTAGTATTGGCCTTTCACTATTATATTTGGCCGATTTTGAATCCCTAACACCAAGCAGTGGTTCATATTCACTTAATAAAGGAGCATCATTCCAAGTCACCTTCATCCAAGGTGGATTACCAAACATCAAATCAAAACCATTTGGTTCATTTTTCTGTCCCTCAAACTTAGGCCCAAGTATTTCAGTAAATATCAACTCCCAATGATGAAAATTCTGAGTATTATCTACTGATCTTGCCACTTGATACCAAGGCACACTTTCGGCAAGTTTTCGGGTATCAGGTAATTGTTTCTGACTCTCAGAAAATAGCCCCTCTATATTTATCTCCACACCAAGTGTGAGATCTAGCATGGCGCGAGTATGTTTGTCATTTAGAGTATCACAACCTAATAGAACTTCTGCTGAGGCAAGCCATGCATCACGACTGGGCAGGCCGTTACTTTGATCAAGTGGCCAGAAATAAAAACTGCACCAGCTATCCATTAATAGTTTAAGTCTTTGGAAGGCACCCGACTGGGCTTCCAGGTTGGCTTTTAAATTTTCCTGAAAATCTAGTGTTGGCCCAGGTTTAAGTGCAGCAGTTGATCCTGCCGGAATCGGCCAAACCGAAGCAGTACATTCTGTTTGTTCAAGTCCTTTTGTCCGGGATTTAGCGTACTCATCCCAAAGTTCATCAACTCGTTTACAAATATCTCTTCCTTTAGCAAGATCTTCAGGCTTCCATTTTTGTTTTACCTGTTTTCTCTGCCAGTCATTTATAACATCACAGTCTTCTTTCCAGTGTGACTTCATTAGCCTGTCACGAGCTGCAGGTGCCATGTCTTCATCCCAGACCAGGAAGTGATAGATTTCTTTCTCACCCCGTTGCTCGCCCGGTTTAAGTTGACGAGGAGCCTGAGCTTTTTTCCCATAGTGGTTTCCAGTAGCAAGCTGGTCGTAAGTCCATACAGCACGTCTGGCACCTATTAAAGAATTACCCGCACGCAAACGTAATCCAAACCAGGGGGTTTGACCGGGGCGGTATATATCCGGTGACCCATTTTCACCATTTTTAATTTTCAGGCTATGAATACTGGCTAACCAGAGGGATAAGGCACCCAATTCAACGGCTGTTGAATTTAAATCGACACCGTAGACATTGTGTACGGCTATGTAGTGTTTAACTCGGCCTAGCTCTTCTTCAAAAGCGGATGGATCAATCGACTCTCCAAGCTGCTCTTGTTTTAAAGTCAGGTAGTGACGAGCTAGCTGATCGATGGCTTCGACCAGAAAAGCGGCTGAACCCATGGCCGGTTCACAGATCTTGAGTCTAAGGGTTTCATCTGCCTGTTCTGGCCCAAAATCTTTAAGACGTTCTTTGAGTGCTTCTTTTACTAGTGCTCGCGTTAAGACTTCTGGGGTATAATAGGATGCAGAATTAACTCGATCAACACCGTTAAGGTGTAAGATAAATTCACCGGTTTTATAGATACGCGCTTGTTGAGTGCGACTCTCAATGACGATTTCACCTTCATTGAAATCTTCTTCACGTGTTTTTGCGACAAACCAGCTTGGCTTTTTAGGGTCTACCGCATCATCGTAAACAAGAGGCTGAACCATCACTCCTTTTACTTTTTTCTTCTTCTCGGCCTGTACTACTTGAATAAGGTCTTCTTTGGCAAAAAATCCCTGATAAGAAAGCAACCCCTCATAAACACTGCCCAGTTGCACTATGCCCAGTTCTGCATAGTTTATTCGACCGATTTGACGACCTTGTTTGCCGGTTCCCAAACTTAAGCGGCGAATCACCTGATATAAAACCAGGTTACTTAAATGTACCCGGTTTAACAGGGGTGTTGCTTTAGGTGCGAACAGTGTTGCAGTGAGCGGCTGGATAACAAAGGTTTTTGCGTTACCTGTATCCAGTTGCTTACGCCCTGCACTATCTAGATTAAGTTGTTTTGCCCCACCACCGAATAGATCATTTTGTTCTGGAAAACTAAACGCCCAACTTGAAGAGTTATCATCAGTTGAACTATCAGTGTCAGCTTCTTCAGGGTGGAAGCCTTCGTGAACCAGCTGGAAGAGCCTGTTTAAATGTTCTGCATAATAACTACCGTCTTCAGTTTGTGTACCTGGTTGCCCTTTATCGGCAAGATCGCGTAGCGCTTCAAGGCTATAACCTAACCGGTAAACATCATCGGTTATTGGGAGTACACCCAGTTCACCACCACGAGCTTCTGCGTATAAACAAAATAGAATTCGGTAAACGAATACCAGTGCATCATGTTTTAGCTGATTGGCCGTGACTTCACGACTGCCATCTTCTAGCGGTGCTTCACGATCTGAAAGATTGCGGTAGCCCAATCCTTTTTGGCGGCGTTGTTCAATCCAGCCGTTGGCAATCAGTTCTATGGCTTCTCTTACAGCACTTTGTAACTGTTCAGAAACACCATGGGTACTTTTTATAGAACCTTCACGGAGCTTTTCATGGAGCACTTCTTCCGATTCGGTTTCTGGCGCGAGACTGTCGTGAGAAAGCAGAGCAGCGATAGCCTCAAAAGTTTTGTTATCTTTATTTGAATAGGCATTATCAAGGTCGATGTAAATGTATCGCCCCTGCGCATAAGTATGTGCATCAAATAAATAGATTTTGCTCCCTGCTAACAGCATAACCCAACGTGGCTGGTCTTCCTGTGTGAACAGCAGTGCAATAGCCTGTTCCCAACTGGTAATTAATGTGGGTAAATCATCTATGGTGTTATTAGTATCCTGCTGTTGGACTGGCTCGACAAATTCTTCAAGAGCCTCTTCGAGTAAATCTCCGCTATTAATACAGAATGGTGTCTGAAAAATGGTTAACCAGGGCTGACTATGCCGGTTAAGACGTAATAATGCCGGTATCTGTTTTTTCTCTGTTGCCAGTTCAATATTGACTGATTCAGTTTGATAACCTAAGGCTGACAGTAATAGAGGATGCCAGCGATCCAGCTCTTTCTCATTGGCTTTATTACGAAGTTCAGGTTGGGGATAATCTAACGCTTTACTCTTTGCGGCAAAAAAAGCATCACCCAATGCTTGCAGTTTTCTGGGTGAGGATTGTGAGCCCTGTTCCTTCCAGCGTTTTACCTGATCATTAATATCTTTACTAAAACCACTGGTATCGGCCAGGTAATGAGATGAGAAGTATTCACCAACATTTTGAATAGCAGTATTAATACTCATTACTTAACGCCCTCAACCACTAATACTAAGCGGGTACTAGGTTCATCAACTGCTAAAAAATGGGCATTACGCCAATTCTCTTCCCTGTCTCTAAGATACTTTTCCATTTCTTCACGTTGCTGACGGAGTTTGGTGGCGCGTTTACCTTCCGCAGGTATTCCGGTTAATTGTTCTTCTATACGTGTACCCCAACGATGAAACCAGCCTTCTAAACGTTTTTCTTCTTTGTCCAGGCGTGGTCGAATGAGGGCACGTCGTTCGTCTTTTAGTTTCTTTAAGTGCTGGATACTTAGCCCGACTGCAGCTGCTACAAAACCTTGAAGCACAGCGTCAGCTAGACTGCCTTCTTTTCCAGTATTAGAAAGATTATCGAAGCCGACATCAGTTAATGCTTCTTTTAGCGGTCTGATTTCCATATGGCCTCCTTTCCTAAATGACACGGCATGGGTATCAACAATTAAGGGGGTTCCGGCCCGAGAGCTTACCTGCCCAATAAAACAAAATAACAGTTCACCTTGTTCTAAATGAGGTGATGCGATCATTGGAGCTTCACCACGAGCCATCAGCATCATCAAGCGTTCATTAAGCCACTGCATGACTGGGTGTTGCTCGGTAATTAGCAATTCCTGAGACCACTGACCTTTCTGAGCCAGTGCAGCTTTGATAGCATCGTTGACTCTGTCTGCTTTGGTTGTAAGGTAAAGCTGTCCATCATCTGGCCACGCTTCTTCTGGTATGGCAGTGGCACCAAAGATTACATCATTACTTGCTTTAGGGGAGCCTAATCTTCGTAGTAAATCTTCTGGTGGATTGAGAATATATTGCTCATTGGTTTTCTGCATAGGAGGGTATTTAACACCGTTGCTTTCTTCCATCGCTGCGGAGAGCGTCTTATAACCTCGCTCCAGGTATTCGGCATCCGTTAACAAACGGGCACGAGAGTTATCCATCATTGAATTGTCACTCTCTTTTTCTACCGAAGGTGTTTCAGCTTCGCCTTGTAAAAATGCCATAAAGTCATCATGACCATCTGATGTTGCACTCAGTAAGGTATCTTCCAGATCTTTGCTTTCGTCTGACTCTGGATTGGCCTTATCTATAATGGATGTATCACCAGTGACAATACCTTTTGCGATGTACTCTTCTTCTTTTTTTGCATCGTATAACTTGAGTACACTTTCACCGGTTCGAGTTGTACGGTTAATTTCCTCAACTTTACCCACCAGGCGTTCAAATATCTCTGCATCACCGGTTAACAGGCCTTGCTCACTCTTAACCATCAGGTATCGAATGACGGGGTCATGTTCCTGACCAAAACGGTCTATTCGACCATTTCGTTGTATCAGTGTGATAATTGACCAGGGTAAATCATAATGAATGATGTTATGGCATTGGTGGTGTAAGTTAACACCCTCTGAGGCTACGTCGGTGGCTACCATCATACGAATTTTACTGCTTCCAGTACCGAATGCTTCTACGGTTTCAGCCAGTTGAACGTCAGACATGCCTCCATGAGTCATAGCTAATACCTGGTTCGCCTGGTCTTCTGTATTTCTACTAAACTTTAGTTTGAAATGACTGGCAAGCTCTTCACTTAATGCGCTCTGGGTTAAGCGACTTTCTGTAAAAATTAATATTCGTGGACTACTGGTTTTACCGTTCCAGCCCAACTCTTTAAGCTGTTGAAGGAGTATTTGAAATCGAGAACTGCTGTTAATATTGAAGCCATCTAATTCATCAATCAAATGCTGCAACTGAACTGTTTCCGGTGTACTCCCATCTTTATCAATTAAATTTTTCAACCGTTTCTGGGTTGTTGAACGGCAAGCTTCTGGACTGGATAAAAATGATTTGTACATCCCCCACAGAACAATGGCATTGGAGTGGATAGCCTTATCCAGAACCATGTTTCGGATATCAGCTAACCTTTTATAAACAACCTCTTCTTGTGGGTTTGCCTGGATAGTGGTTTGAGGCAACGGAATAACATGTCGTTCGGAAAAATTATCTCCGGCTTCTTCACGAACATCTTCTTTAAAGCGCATCATGAAGAATGGTTTTATATCAGATGCTTCATATTCCTGCAGCTTTGGATCTGGGATTGCAGATGGATCTAACAGGCTAATTAAACGGCCAAACGTTTCGCGCTTACCGTTATGCGGGGTTGCTGTGGTCAGAATCATACTGTTAGTACGACGAGACAAACGCCTGGCTAAACGATAACTCAGGTGTTTTTCAGGGTTAGTACCACCAGAAACATTGTGAGCTTCATCGATGACAACTGTATCCCATCTTGTATCTTCAAGAAAGTGACTATAACGTCCAATATCCTTAAGCGTATCAATAGACATAATAATGCGGTGATAAATTTCAAAAGGATTCTTGGACGCAGGAATTTTTAACTGTAATTTTGCGAGGCCTATAGAGTCTAATCGGGTCAAAGGTATGGCAAACCGATTCCATAATTCAGCCTGAAATTGTGCCAGCATTGATTTCTTTGCTAACACTAGAATCCGCTTTCCCTGCCCCCTTTTTATCAATTCAGAAAGGATCATTCCAACTTCTATTGTTTTTCCTAAACCCACCGCATCGGCAAGTAATAAGCGTGGTCTTAACTGTTTAATTGCCCTTTGCACACATTCCTTTTGGTAATCCATGGGCGTAAAGGCACCAATACCCTCTACGTGTGGATCGGGGTCAGTCAAAGGCATTTGACGAAGCTGGGCTTCAAGAAAAAGTTTAGATTTACGATAACTACCAGACTCGTCACGAACAAGTTTGGTCTTACGAGGATCAACCAAAGTAATTTTTTCTAATTGAGTAAGGAAAGCAGCTTCATGCCCGCTAGTTAAGTCATCTGCACCAACACAATAAACAATCTGATCTTGCTTGGTATTTGAAACTTCTACTCTTGTGACGAGCCATTCTGCATTCCGGCAATCAACCCTCATCCCGGGTGTAAATACTTTCAATGTGTATCCCCAAACTCTTAAATTCCTTAATTTATTGGGCTTACCAAAAGGAGCAATGGCTATTTACTGCCACTTCAGTCCAGAATTTTCTGGATATTAGTCCAAGACCCAATTCTTCTAATTATTTATTGCTATTAGTTTTTGTTATCGCATTGAACGATATGATTTATTGTAATTATTAGCAATAGCCATTATCTAAAAGATCAAGGTAAAACAAGCCAACCCCAATCTATGTCAAATTTAAATTTCTTTACGGCGGCAATTCGACACAAAATTTCAAATTTCTGATCATTGCTTAAATTAAGGTTCGCATACCACCCATTCTTTAATCGAGTAAAGTTATTAGTATCCTTAGCAAGATGTGGTGAACTAAAAAATACTTTTTCTGGAGATCTCGCGAAATACAGCCTTTTTACTCCTTTTGATACAAAAATAGTTTCCCAGTTTATTTCAGAAAACAATTCAGGGAATTTATTAATGAATTTCTCTACCATCCATATATATGCAGACTTTCCTGATGGGAAGCTGCGTTTATCATCCATGAAGTTTGCTGTAGTAGGCTTGGAACCACCTCTTCGAGTACTTTGATCATCCCATCCTGGATACTTTTTATTCAGTGCTTCTAGTGCTATATCTGCGAACTCAGGCTTCTTTTTGTTTAAAGCATTACGCATCATATTCTCAATTTCAATTTGAGTTCTGCAATTATCATTTGCTATTCGTTTGAAGTTATCTAAATCCATTACTTACTAACCTCATCTTTGTTTAGCCGCTACTCGAATTCCGCGACTAAAGCTTTTGGATACAAATTCAGATGAAAACTGTAACTGCTCATACAGAAATAAAGCTATTGCATAAGCTATGTCCTTATCGGAACTATTACCGATCAATAAATCATCGATTAGCCCTTCATATAAACCGCACTGTAATAATTCCAGTTTATTTATTGGCAGACGATTATGTTGGTAATAAAAATTTTCGACCTTACTTAAAACTAAATTTCTATCATCAGTCTCGCTAATTATCGGCTCCATATCATCAGCAATGACCGATCTATCGGGTTCTATATCAATGTTTTCATTCGACCTTCTTAAAAATGCTGGAGTTTCTAGATACTCCATACTTTCTTTTTGTACAGCAATATCAAAACTAGATAATGATTTTTCACAAAAATCATTACTCAATCCAGCATAACCACTCGCTAACATCCCTGGCACTTTTCTAATTTCGGGTTGACCATTACTTTGCTGGTTTTCAGCCAGCTTTACTTCAACATAACAGGCTGTTTTTTCTGAGAGCAACTGATAATCTACAGCAAGCTTCAATGATACATCCTTACCAGCTTTGGTCATTTGTCTAGATGCAATTGTTCTTGCTAAAACGGACACCCCATCTTCTGTGTCTTTTTCATAGGCTTTGTCACTAAGACTGCATGTCCAGGCAATTGTTCTACCATCGTCATAGGCAGCATTAATCGTTACTTTTCCCTCAGGTTTTTGATGGAACCTGGCACCAATATAAGCCGTATCACCACTAAATATAACGGGATATTCATCGACAAAATCTGGAAGTGTCGGCCAGTTAATATTCTGCAAATTTATTCTGGGTGCATACAACCGTTTGAAGTGCGACGTAATTCTGGCCGCCATTTTTTCATCTGGCGTGACCAGCTCGACTGAACCTCCTGTATCTTGTGCTAACTTGTTCAAAATATCGGTGGACACTGCGCGCCCTACTCCCACCGAAAATACACGCTGTTTATTGCCCAACACATCTATTAATTCGCTATAGGCGGAATCTTCATTCCAGACCTCACCATCGGTAATCAGAAAAATATCTGCATCTTTGACTGAAAATGTATTTCCCTGTTTTGCGATACTGCTCAAGGCTTTAAATAACTCAGTACCGCCTAAATCACCCTGTATTCGATGAAAAATATCGTCATCTACTTCATTTATGCCTACAGGCTTATTTTGTAACTTTTCAACACTGGAACCAAATTTCCACATCATGACTTTATCTTCAGGCCTTATCTCCTGCATGACTTGCCTTAGTGCAATGCGAGCCTGTTGTATAGATTCTCCTATCATGGAGCCTGAGCAATCTATCAGTATTTTGATGATTTTGGGTGCAGAAACATAGTCAGTTACATTTGGCGTGCAAAGCGATAACAACGCACAGTACTGATTATTAATATCCCGATCCCATAGCGCGGACAATACGTCTGCTTTTTTATCGTCATGCTGCTGGAAGTGTATAACCAGATCACGATTTAAAACATCCTGTTCATATCCTAAGGCCAGTTTGAGTGCATCACCATCGCGTACAAATTTGATTTGGTGAGAGGGTGACATACAGGGTAGTTCAGACAGAAAACCTTCCACATCAAGCTCAAACTTAAAGTCATGTTTTGTAAATAAATCAACTTCTGGCTGATGATGCGGGGCTAACCCAGACTGACCATAACGTGGTGCCAATACAGTCGGTAAGCGCCAACGTAACAAACCATCTCGCCATTCATGCAATACTGAATATTGATACTCAATTTTAACGTCTGACTGTGGCGGGATATTACCAATTTGCATGGAATACAGGTTTGATGAAACCACCTCTACTAAAATCGCAGCATTGCCATCTGTCACCGACTCTTCATAGGCATTAGTCGCCTCTTTTCGTTCCATGACTACGGTTTGATATACCTGACCTGCCATTTCAATCTTCAAGCCAAGAAATACCGCTCTATCCGGTACAGGGAAGGTATATACCGCCTCAATAGATTTTTCCTCTATATTCTCAAACACCATCTCTATAGTCATACAGGTCATCATTCCTTTTAACTGTCCTGTAAAAGAAGTTGATTTAAGTGGTATTGGATGCCCACCCGCAAATAAACCGAACTGCTCTATTTCATGTTGTTGAAATTGATTTTGAGGCTGAACACTAATCATTACTTTTCTCCTTTAATTTTTGAATGCTTTCAATACATTGTTTTGCTAATTCACGAAGCTGCTCGGCTGAGAACCCTGCCTGATCGGGTGAGATCACCAGTTCAACCCCCTGAGCCAACAGGATATGAGTTTTTACACTGAGAGTACCTGCCTGCTGTTCAGGTGTGGGTTTAAAGGTTTCAGGATGCCGAATCATCTGATTGATTCTGTCAAGTGAGTAGCCTGCATCCTGCCCTTTCTTAATCAACATCAACTGTTCCAGGTGGTGCCGCTGATAAAAGGCATTTCGCTTGATTCCTTCGGGTTTATCCAATACCCCCTGTTGCACGTAATAACGTATAGATCTCACCGAAAAACCGGTTAACTCTGAGAGCTGGTTGATATTGAATTGCTCTGGCATCTGTGTATTTTCACTTTTCATACATCTAATATATACATCACTGATGTATATTACAACTGTATATATAAATTTTAGAGTTAATATCCTTTGTCGAAAACGAAATATGTTGAATTTATAAGTATTTATGGGTTACAAGGCTGGCAGTTCTACAAATTTTTAGTATCATTCTTTTTTGGAGTGGAAAGAAAAATAATAAGGAGTTAAAAAATGAATATCGAACATTCTCCCTGGTTATTTTCCCTGGCCCTGTTCTATGTGTTTGTAATAGTTGCGTTATCGTCAGTAGAAATTATTAAGAAAACTTTAATTCCCCAGAATTGGAAAATACGAACAGCTTTCCTGGGAATAATGCCGCTTTTATTGGCATTGGTTATTGTTGTATTCAGCTTGGTGGGTGAAATGCTTTACCTGTTACCTGAATATGTATCAAGGCAACAGGAATTTATGCGGTTTGTTGATGCTGCTTATGGCTATAACAATAATTTGCTAATCATGATCCCTGTGGGGTTGCTTTACTTCATCGTGCTTAGTATTAGTCAGAATAAAAAGTTTCTTTTTACACAGAAGAATTCTGGTGATAATAAGTACCAGATGAGTGCAACCGGTGACAGTATTCATGCTCCTGGTTCAAACTCTGTTCTTCATCAACGAGAGATGGATGTTGAGAGGGAAAGTGAAGAACTTAAACGTAAGGATGATGAATGGCGTGATGCTTGCGCTGTTGATGATAACTATTGGAATAATTGGTCTAACCCATAAATTTGGAGTACATAGATGAAATCATATGCCGTAACAATGGCTATTTTATTAACCACGTTTTCAGCAAATATTAATGCAGATAAATTTTACTGGTTGATTGGCGACTTAAGTAAAATTAAAATGAGTGAGACTGTTAAATCCGAGAATATTTTAGCCAAAGTAGCAGTAGGATCAATTATGGAAATTCCTGTCTCCTGGACAGCTGCATTGTGTGATTTCAATAAAAACATTGTCACTTACGAAGATAAATTAAATCGTCACATAGCAGTTTGTGCCTATAACGGTACCATTAGAGAGCATTGATTCAATTTTTACTATTATAGCCCCGTGTGGCTCCCTTTGCGCCGCTACTCGCTCCTCTAGAGGAGCCTGGTTTACTTAATGATCCCATTGAGTTACCTATATTTCCTATTTTTGTACCCGCCATATTCATAATCCACAGCAGCAAAAATGGTGCTACGACGTAAAATAGCGTGAGCACGATATCCAGTATTAAACGATTAGCACCCATGTTATAGATACTTCCCAGCATAGTGGCATCTGGGTGCATCGAGACAAATAATTGGGCATCCAGGTAATCGGCAAAATTCCATATTGTGGTAAAAAACTGGATGGCTAACATGATGAAAATCATTTGAATTGTAGAATCAATATCATAGTTAGACATGATCATATAAATCAGTAACAGCATATAGATCATCATTAACAGGACCGCCTGAACCATGGGTGCTGCCTGTTTTGCAATAAACATATTGGTGTAGAAATTTATCAATTCACTGCTAAATGAGCTGGATGCGGCAGACCCTTTTGCGGCATTAAATATTTTGCTGGCAACACCTGTTTTTAATAATAAAGCCCCGCCACCGATTGCTGCCAGAGCCGCAGCACCTTTCTCACCAGCCTGAGCAGATGAGTCTGTACTAATATCGGCAAAATCGTTTGCACCAAAAAGACCTCCTTTGTCAGCAGAGAATGATGGGGGGTCCTGGGCGACATAGTTGTTGATAATCATGTCTTCCAACTGCTCATCTGTAAATGTGTATCTTGCCGCTGCATTTCCCACTGCTGTAAATGCGTTATTTGCCAGGCGAATAGCTTTTTGAGTCAGTGTTTCATTCGGTAATGATGGTGTGTAAGCCATGTAATCTTTTGACCCTTCAATCGATTTTAATAGTTTACCTTTCAGTCCTCGTGCTCCATCTTCCCACCATTCGTCGCAGTATGGTTTACCGTAGAGTGGTTTATTCGGATCTGGGTTATTGATCAATTCATCCGGGTAAAAGTCTCGTGCCTGATTAACTGGCCAGTTATAAACACCACTTCTGGCTTGAAACCCGCAACCGCCAAAGAAATTATTGCAAAGTCTTTTATCATGCTCTTTATAAAAACCTGATGTTTCCAGATAGTAGTGAGAACCGATAAACATCCAGTCATCATGCTCAGGGCTCCTGACACCGCCTGTATCGACATTTCTGGATATTAAGAAATTGGGCCATGTCTGCCTGGCCACATGATTATAGTGCTGGCCACCTCGCATGGCTTCGGTGTATTTTGATTTGGCTGGTAAGTAACATTCATTAGCAAACCGCATGTATTCACGTCGTAAACCCTGATCTTTAATGGTCAGGTTGCGTAACTGCATATCCAGGCCTTTAATGTCTTCAAAGCAGGTAAAGGAAGTTGATATGGCCGCATTAACACCTGAACCAACGGACAATGTTAACCACCATAGTACTGGTATCGATACATTATTAATGGCTGCTAAATGTGCATCATAAGTTGACCCGGTATTATTTCCGACGACATTGGTAAAAACATCAGTTCCTCCAACCTGGTTGGTACACGCGACTCGATAACGCACTTCATTCAGATCAAGTTTTGAGGTTGGTACAACTGCAATCATAAAAACTGCCAACATGGCCAGTGCATCGAAATTCACTCTTGACTGTGAGACCAGAGAGGCCGCTTTATCATTCTGGGACTGTAACGGTTCTTTCCAGTTTTTTATGATCATCACAATAAACGGGAATAGCAATAATCCTGACGCGCTGAATAAGTCATACATCGATCCATAGATCGACCATCCGAACATGGTGGTGTAGATTTCTAATAATGAACCGACATTCATCAGAATTGCCTCATTAGTATTGCCTCATTAATAACGAATAAAGCGAGACATGAATGCCTTGTATCAAAAATAATTCCACTGCAAGTAGAATGGATAGTGTTGATTTTCTGCTCGTTTTTGCTCGTTCAATAATAGCTTCATGCCAATGCCGAACCCTGCCCCAATAAGCAATAATGGTTTGCCAATAGATGAATAGCAGCAGGTATAAGCCCCATCGAATAAACTGCATCCAGAAGCCAAAAGATCGTATAGATTGATTAAGTTTTTGTACCTGTTCTGCAGACAGAGTCTCTACCAGGAATAAACCCAGACTCAATAGTATGAATAATACTAATAGAACTCCAAAAACTAGCAGTAAACCACGCAAAGAGCGAATAGCCAGAGATGATGAGTTGGTCTGGTTTATTTCTGTACTCATGAAATCAAACTTAATTTATTGGAATGCTGCCATCTAGTAGCGTGGGTTCTTCAATGACAATACCGGTTTCTGCAGCAATACCACTGGACTGTCGGGCATTGTGTTGATTGATAATGGATAGCGCGGTTGAATTGACCGTTGTGCGCTTCAACGCCAGAGTTTCATAGATTTCATTCACTAAAATATCTAAATCCGGGAACGTTTTACCGCGAATATATTCTTCCGTTTTATCAGTTATCTTGGCGGCTACGTTATCTGGATGATTAAGCCCCATTAATAACATTTGTCGAATTAATGTTACTCTTTCATAGGCTTCATTGACGGCCATTTCACTTATCAGTCGCTCCATAAAAACTAAGCGCTCACCGAGTGGCATAGCCCTTAAACCTTCTACCAGTCCATTAGAAAGTGTGAGACTGGTAAACCGGTTTATCGCTTCAAAATCATAGGTATCAATGGCATCATCTAATGCATTTCTTATTAATGGTTCTAAATCGGTAACTACTTGCCTTAGACCTTCACCAGTAATTGATTGAGGTTCAGGATCTCTTTCAGTTGTGATAATGATCATATCTCCCACTACATCCTGTATCCAGATTCCAGCATCAGATGGGCGTGACCAGATTTGTACGATTGGTTGTTGTGCCAGGGCACCCACCGGTATTGCATCGGTCGAGACATCTCCTGTTCGACCTAACATGATGTTGTAACCTGCCATTACCAGGTCATGGTTTATCTGGATAGGACGTTGTACCGTACCGTATTCATTACCCCCTAACCATTCAATGGGTCCTGTTGGATCATCGGCAATATCATCTTTAGTATCCGCGATATTATCACCGGCTTCGGCCCCAAATTTCCATTTATTGGCAACCACCGCTGTCATAAAACCATCGTATGGATTTTTTCCCTGCCGCATCTCTACTTCCATTTGTTCACAGGTCTTGTAAGAAAAACGAAACAATTCAGCCGTTTCATCGAGGCTTTTCGTCACTATGTTATAAAGGTTAGGGTTGATCTTCTGCATTAAATACCCAGGCAAACCGGCAACCGCTGCGGATATAGCATTTTGTAATTGCATGGGAATTTCTCTTACCCTTGTTTCAATTTGATTAATCATTTCAGAAACATTGTTCTGGAAATCAAACTCACCACAGGAATAACCAAAGCCACCTTTAAATCGTGCATTGACACGATGAGTCACAAACCCAGATCCTGGTGCAGGTACGACTCGACCACCGCCCAACTTGTAAAAAAGTACATGTGTCCCATCATCAACATTAGGAAGAGTTGGGTCTTGAGCAAATGCTGATCCAGTGCAAAATGCACTTACTAAAAACACCAATATGGCTCCTTTAAATTGTTTATCTTGCTGACTCATCACGCTTTTCATCTTCGTTAACCGTCTACCAGTGTTTGAGGAAATCTTTAAATCCTTATCCAAAATAGTCATTTTCCTGTTCTTCCAGGTATCGCTCATAAGCAGCACGGTCTTCTTCAATCCCCGCCATAATATTGCCGAATGACAGACAAACCTTGGGCATGGTTAATTCACCAATTTTGTGTCCACTGGTATTTGAACAACATTCATAAGTTTTGTAGTAATTCCAGGCATAGCCTCCATAACCACTGGGCTTTAAGCTATCTATTGTCAAATTATCATCTTGTGGGTAATAAGGATCAGCGCGGCAACTTTTAACCTGTGGAAAAATCATTTGCCATTTTCCACCTTCAATTGAATGCGGTAATTCAACACCCACACGGTAGCCCGGTTTAACCGCAGTTTTTAAGACATCTAAACCACGCCAGGCAAGTACACTGGCTGTTTTCGCATCATGGCTCTGGTTGATGGAACCATCTCTTGGGTACATGTTCCCCCATATTTCTTTCGTGAAAACTTCAGCTGTGGTGTTTACTTTTTGCAATGTGTCTTTACTCAGCGGGTTTATGATAGTTTTACTATGATCAGTACCACTGATTGGGCCATCGGTTAAGGGATAGCCACTGCGCCACCAGAATGCATCCGCGAAGGAGAGGTAATATGGTTGGAACGGTTTGATATTGGTTGGGCAAAATAATCGCGGGGCGCGAAACCTTGGTCGAGCCAGGTTACCCCATCCAGATGATGCTATAGCAGTCATTGAAGTTGCTTCAAATCCGTCCATTATGGTATTTACATCTTTCTTGATGTTTTTAATCGTCTGGACAGCCGATAAAACTTCTTCGACTTGCTGGATAATTTCGAAGGCTCGAATAGCGGATATCAGTTTTTGTTTTATGGTATTAACGACATCTTCCATGGTCGGTATTTTTATTTTACTGGTATCAAATCCGAATCCCGATTTATCCAGCTTACCTTGAGTGTCACTGTCTACATTGGTGGGTTCGACTTTTGAATCGCTCCCGTATTCTGGAACTTTATATCCACTTAATTTAGGGCTGCTGCCCTCATTGATAAGATCGGGTAATAAAGCTAAAGGGTGCCCTACTACATCTACTTCTTTAAAAGATATAGTCTGGTGTTGCCCCTGCCTTAATGGGTCGGCACGACCTCCCTGTAAGCCACCTACTAAACCTAATAAACTGCCAGCGCCAGTGTTGGCCGTTGAAACTATCGACCCAAATGTATCTCTCCATTCTTTAAGGGGTTCTTCTCCCACTTCGTCGTAAGCAGATATCAATAGCTCGGGTAATGCATGTTGAATACGGGGTGATATGATGGTGTATATGTATGCACCTTTTGTCAGGCTAAAGCCCCATTTCCAATGGGCGCATACTCCGGTAACACAGTAACCCCCACAATCTTCGTCCAACATGCCGTTGATGGATGTTCCAATCAGATCTTTCAGTTGAAATGTTTGACTATCACTATCAGACATCTGAGTCGGTTCAGTGAAATTAGCAGGGTTTGTATCTACCTCAAAATGTAAGGGGTTAGGTGGAGGACCAAAATTAAAATCACCACCTTCAGCTAAGAGATTTTTTGAACTGAATGTAACGAAGCAAATAAAACTTACTAAAAATATTTTCATTTTAATATCCTCACTTCCTTTTCCGGCTATTAACAAATCGATTAATGGCTGTAGCCGTATTGGTCACGCCATAAATCACGTATTGGCCTTCGCCAAATACGAATGCAGGTAGCTTTTTAATATCCCATTCAATCAATAATGCGACTCCTTTAAATAATTTCATGGCCCTGGTTTTATTCAGACTGCCCATACGTTCATTTGCCAGTCGTTCTGCTTCCACAGGATTGTTGGGTAGGTTTTTTGTAACTTCAGTTTCAATATTACTAAGTTCATCAAGATTGAAAACTTCAATTTCAAATTGATACTCAGTGGCAACTTCAGGGTTTAAAATAGTTTTTTGGTTGGTTCCAAGAAAAGTCAATTTGGTAACGGCTTCACTGGCATAAGTAATCGGTAAACTATGAATTAATAGTAACGAGATAATAAAAACTGATTTCATGATTCAGCCCTTTTTTGTTTAATTTGATCAGCAATATAAAAACAGGCGTCAAGCTCACTGAGGTTTTTCTGTTGCATGATTTTTCGTCGGGCTAATTTTTCATCGCCATCGGTACCGGCCAGTACCAGGGGGAGTGCAGGCATTACCACGCGGAAAATAGATTTAAGCCTGGGTGATAGAATGACACCCTCGGTATATTTTTTAGCCTCTTTACGAGTACTGCACATCAACTGCTTTTCATCTTCGGTGAGCGTTTTGAAACGCTCCAGTTCAGCTACTTCGTTTTCAGTGGTGTTGATCAAATACCACCATTCCGACAAATCCAGCATCTTCTCTGCTTCTTTCGGATAGTCTTTCAGTTGCTGTGTTCCCTGACGTAACCAAATATTCAATTTACGCCATGTTTTGGCTCCGAATACGAACGGTTTAACCAGTGTAGGATTAGTGGTTATAACGTGACCTTCATCTGTATAGACATGAGTCTGACGACCTGTGTTTTGATATTTTTCACCGATATCGGTAATGGTATTAATGAGCGATATAATCGTCACGGCCAGCATGTCCTGATATTGCTCACTGGTCAAAATACCCATGTCTAAAATGGTGACATCGACTTCTGGCCATTGACTGCCCGGTCTATTGAAAAAGCGACCATGCAACCCCTGAGTCCAGTACTCAAGAGATTCTGCCAGGTGAATAATTTTATCTTTTCGTTTACTGGTTAATTCTTTGATGGTTGAGTAGTTTTTAAATTGTCTGACTACATCACTGATAATGACGAATCCCTTTTTCTCATTACGAGCTTCGCGTGTGGCGTCAAGGATTGCTCTACGTATTAGTAACTTATCTGGTTGCTCAATATCATCTTCTTTTTTAGGGTCTGCGCCGGTTATCATTAAACGAGTGAGCAGCTCCATTTCTCCCAGATAGTCTCTTTCTTCCTGCTCCTCATCATCTTCATCAAGACCGCCCTGCTTATCAAACTTGATATCGACTGATACATTTAATGCGGCTTCCATCGCCTCTTCATTAACTTCTGCCTGCTTCAGGGCCTCAAAAGCTTTGGCATAAGGTGGTAAAGAAATATCAGAAGTCGTACCGAACTTCACCATGTTGAGGGTAAACCCGGTGGATTCGAGATATTTACCGGTTAACCCAAAGCTGTTGCCTTTTTCAATGATAAAGAGTCGCTGCTTCACCATGGCCATGTCATGGAGTACCAGGTAATTAATTAATGCCGATTTACCCGCACCGGTAGGACCAAAGATTAATCCATGAGCAACACGAGTTTTATCTTTAACCGGGTCAAATAACATCGGTTCTCCAATTCGGTTAAAAAATAAATTTCCCGGGTTACCGGTTCCTCTTCCTCGTCCATAGAGTGGTAAGTAACAGGCCAGGTGATTGGTATAGGTTAGTCGTGTACTCTTCCCCTGGCGCTGATCAAGCTGATAATCAAACGCCATTGGAAGATGTCGAAGATAGTTATCGATAGCTGTTGGATCAAATTTGGGTTCAATAGGATTAAATTTCGAGGCAGAGAGAATAGTCACTGCTTGCCGCGCTTTTCGGGCCAGTTCTAAATCTGTTTTGGCTCGAATGTAAACTCCTGAAAAAGTAGGATAAAGACCATGACCACTGGCCATGTTATCCAGTGCACTATGCGCCTGTTTAGCAGCTTGCTTAGCGGCGGGACTACCCTGCCCTGCAGACTCAATAATGTTATTGCAATGCTTCTCAACGGCATTTTGTGAGGCCACCACAATAGTCGTCACAAATGTTGAGCCTTTTGGCAACAAGTCCCACATCGATGCAGTCGAACCCGCATGAGTTTGTATCTCAGCGGTTAAAATACCAGTAGTTGGGGGATTATCGATAGCTTGCAAGGCAATCAGACGATGCGGCATACCATGGAATTTCCAGACACCATTTTCTTTGTCTGATTCAGGGTAGCCGGTGAATAACATTTCAGATATATCCGCACCCACTCCAATACAGGAATCGTTATCAGGGAATGGTCTCGCTTTAATATATTCCTGTGGTGTATCAAAACTTTCAGGGTTTGGCGAGAACCAGGGCAATAACCAGTTATATAAATCTGCCGATGCATAACGCATGGACTCGATACCAATCTGACGTAATGCACTGATAAATGACTCGACTGCATCATTTAAATCGCTAGCGGGCGTTCCACGGCCAGGAATGGGTAAACCTGATTTGTTCAAATAATCTGATGGGTTACATTTACGATAAATAACACATCGGACTTTTCGGTACTGGCCGTTCCAGTTGAACTGAGCCACATCATCACGAAACAGGCCTTCTTCTTTAGCCAGGTGTTGAAGATGCTCAGTCATTATATTCATCCACTGCTCATGATGTTTTGTAGCTTTGGCTTCATCTGTCGCATACGCACGAAGTTTTTCAACCAGATCCGTAATTGGTTCATCATTCAAATACGTTTGCACAATAATCGGGTAATCCCGGTCTCCGGGCAGCCGTTGTAATGCTTGTTGAATTCCGGATTCAATTATTTCCAGAACCTTTTGAGACTGACCTTCTACATCAACTGGTATCAATTCAAATACCACACCGACGCTCAAACCATCATCCATTGTGAAAACCTGCTGTTCCTTATCGTAATCTTTGAATGGGAGGAACTGGGTAAAGGAAGGTGGCTCTTTATAGACAGCTTCATACTCTTCCGATGTTAGTGGTCTACTACCATCCGCAGGTAAAATGCCTAATAACTTTTGAATGATTTCTTTAATTCTGGAACTACCGATAGTTTCGGTCATTACAAAACTTTTATGTTGCGTATCATGCATAACGATATTCCGTGGATGAGACAGCAATCATCGAATCAATTCCCCTGGCATGGCATATTCATCTTTTTCATACATTAAAAAAGCAGAGCTATAACCTGGTACTGGATGACCATTTCGAGTGAAATGAGGAAATACATACAGACTCAATTCAGGATTAGGTAAGCGTGGGAACTGTTGACTGATCTCATTATTCGCATCTCGCGTGTATCCTGTAAGATCACGACGATCATTACGTAGTTGCCGGAACATCTTTGGTACGATATCGGTTGAACCTACGTGATTTTTATACACGTTCAGTATCTCATCACCCGTATCGGGAATTAGCTTTTGACGACTACACCCTGTTAACAGGGAAAGACTAATCAAAGTAACTGACAACAGTATTTTGTGTGGGTATTTGATTGGCATAGTCTAGCTTCCTACCTTTGGTTAAATAGTCGATGGTGATTTCATCTTCAATATGTAAAACAACATCCTGACCACCATCGAGATACACAAGATCAATGGCATTTCTTTGTCGGTCACGAAGATAATCGGTCAATTCTTTCAATGATCCTGATAGTGTTGAGGCAGCAATAAACTCACCCCGGTCACCTGAGAAAAATGTCTGGCTTACTCCTTCACTCAGGGTGGTGGTTTCCTGAGTTTGAGCAAAAGAATCGGCGGTAGCCCCGACACCTGCAGCAATCATGCGATCATTCAGGTAATCCTGGGCATTAGTGATTAATTGCCCTGTCAGGCAAGGTTTCCCACGAGTGTCTGAGATATAACCGAGTATTTTGCGGATATTAGTGGTTTTGGTATCACCGTCTCGTGTCGATGACTGGGTATAAATCCGACCATCATCGAACGTAAAAGTGACAGAATGAACTTCTCCACGAACACAGGACATTTCACGATTACCTATTGCAATACCCGACCAGACGATGTCACGAATACCTGGGATTAAATGACCATTACTGGCCAGATTCTGCGGGCCCGTGATTAATTTGAAGCGAATAGGGTCAAGCACACTGCCTTCTTCATTGGGTACAACCCCAAGCAATGCCGTTAACGTGGTATTGCTGAACAAGGTGGCATTACGAGGTATGGTGTAAAATGGAATTCGTTCACCTTTATCGTCAGTCGCTTTTTTGGAAATAAGACGACTCGGTGTGTTTGAGTCAGGTTCATCTCTCATCGGAATTCCAGTAATGGTGACCGGTACGGGTTCTTTATCATCATTGCTGAAAGCCACTCTAGTAAATGGAGTGATAGTGATCATTTGTTCATCCTGAAATCCTTTTAATTCTGAAGCCGTTAAGCGATTCCCTGTATTCGCTGTAAGGCTGTTATTTTTGGACTTATCAGGATTCAACAGGCTGTCAAAACCCAAACCAGAAGGCACATCGGCGGGGTTTGGCTTAAACTGTTTATTGGCTGCGTAAGGTTCACCCTTAGACAAGTCAGGAAAGTTATTGAGCAACGAATTGAATTTTTCCTGGTAGCCATCAAAAACTCCCCTGGATCGTTCGTCTATTTTCTGATCAACTAGCTCTGCTACCATTTGATCACTATTCTTATTATTTTGAGCTTGCTCAAGTGCCACCATGCGTTCTTCCAGTAAACGATTCCTTTCATTCATTGTCTGTATGGTATTGACGTAAGTATCTCGTTCAGCATCTGTTATCTGCCTTTCCGTTTTTACGGGCTCACCCTCATCTTTTTGACGGGATATTTCATTATCATCAGAGCTGACTTTGAGAATTAGCCACATGACTGCAATGACAATAAACACCACCAGCAGTAACAACAATTTGTTACGATTCATGGTGAAACCTCATCGAAGGGTTGATCTGATACTAAATACCAGGTCGTTGTGTCACCCTCTTCTCCGGCAGCATTAACTTTAGTATGTTGGGATGATGCAGCCAGGAAATCTCCTCTGAGTAACCGAGGGTCGAGGGTAATTGTTTTTAATGAGTTTGAGGTGACTCGAACAGCCGTCACATAAAGGCTGGGTATGGTCGGCACTACCCATTGCGCCATAGGTTCCGTTAAAAGATCTGCACCTTTTACTAAAGGTAAATGTTCAGGTTCAACTGCTACTCGTCGGATACCCGGTAAAGGTTTGATTAAACGGTCTGGAGCATAGACCGATTGAGCGGCAAAACGTGTCAGGTCAACGTAATCATAATTATATTTAACCCCTGGAGATTGGCCTGTTTTTGATTCTTGTTCAGGGATACGATCATCAACGATTGCAATAGGATGCTGATGAGCTTTTGGGCGTGCTTCAATATCCAGAATATAGGAATAACCTGTGTCGGTTATGGCATTCACACGTTGCTTTTTGAACGATTTGGATGCTATCCAGTAAACACTGCCATTCTCTGTAATCTGTATGTGTTCAGACATCAATTTTATGGACGCTGGTACCTGGAGCTGTATCGATAATGGAAAATCAATTCGTCGCTCTTTTCCCACAGGTAAAACGATGTGAATTGGCGTTTTATTCCAGACTCTATGTTCAAGTAGTTCTATTGGCTGTGAAAATAAGGGCTGAGATAGTAGAAATAATAAAATTGTGATGAAAGGTTTCATTCTTTTCCCTCAATCAATTTCGGCTGATAGATACCCGGTCCATTTAACGCCAGTCCCCAGGGATTTGTCTCTCTATCAACGTCATATCGAACTACCTGCATAGGAATTCGATTAACCAGGTTTTTTACGATGCCGCCGTTTATGTATTCCTGAATATGAACATCAATCCAGACAATCCAGTTTTTTCCGACATGTTCAACAAATGATTCATCAAATACTGCATCAGCTATGGGCGTCCAGTTACGCACTCGGCGTCTGAGTTCACCCTGGCGTTTTCGTGCATCATAGTCGCGCTGTAAATAAGCCTGATAGGATGGTGTGAAGTAGGAGCGTAAAATACTGATCTTATCCAGATAATCGATTTCACCATTCTTTTTCCAGTTATTGAGTTGTTGAAGAATGTAACTGGCAAATAGATAAACTTCCGATTCATGAATTTCTCCGACCTTCATTGAACCTCCAGACCGAAGGTCTGGTGGGTAATGCAAGGAAATTTGGGTAGGAGCCGATGACCATCCCAAAGCCATAATAAACATCAATATCATTTGTCCCACAATGATTCTTGTTTTAAATCGACCGGCCTGTTGTTCAGTATCCAGAATGTTTTTAAAACTCATTTACGGATACTCCAAAAGCCATCACGGTTAATAAATAACTTAAGAAGTCCTTGATCGGATAACCAGGAAAGTATAATTTTCCCGTAATAGCCTTCGGGTTTTCCTTCTTTTTTATGCATCATGATTTTGCCACCTTTGTAGACGCCTACAAACGCGCCGATAAAGAGACATGGCAGAATTAAAAACCACCAGCCAGTGATTAAACCAAGTAAAACACTCAGCAAAATACCAGCTAATGCGCCCACTACCGCCAGTGACAATATCTCTGTGCCTGAACAGCCCAAAAATAGCACCGGTTCTTTATCAATGCGGTGGGCAGTGTCTTTCAAAAGCGCCATGTTTATGCCGCGTAATCCACTGCAAGAATAGACATCAGTACTACGCCGACAACTAAAACCACACCGATGGAAGCAGTAACTCCGAAGTTCTTCCATTCACCTTTTTGACGCGATTCAGTGAAGGCGGCATAAGATGTCCAGGCAACACCCAGCACCGTGAGAGCAGAAACGGCAAGTGCAGCCACCCCAACACCGGAAGACAGTAATTCTGAAACAAAAACAAATGGTGATGTTGTATTGGTTACGCCTGCCCCTGTCGTTACAGCAGCCCCAGTAGGCAAGGCGGCATGGACAAAGTTTAAAGCAGTTAAGATATATGCCGATAGTAAAGCCATAACGGTGCTGAAATGTTTCTTCATAGTTTTTTCCTCTTTAGTTAAACAACAATTAAAATCATTAAAAAAGTCCACATGATGATCAAAAAAATCATGTTCTTTCCCCATTCACCCAATTGAATTTTGCCACCGGTGAACAGGAAAAATTGACGGTAAGCAACCCAGGCTGCCCATAGGGTCACAATTGACGCAAAGACCGTCCTGAAAAATATACTCAGGTCGGCTACCGAAACACCGGCTCCCAGTTCAAAAGCATCAAACATATGCTATTGATGCCCATGGTATTGGCCCGATAAGGGCTTCAAATCTCGACCTGCTTTTAATGATTGGTTGATGTGGTCAATGATGCCAACACGAATCATATTCAGATCATTCTTTAACGTGTCATAGTGAAAGGTAATTCGTTGATTTATGAGGGCGTCTTGTTGAATATCATCAACACGTGTCATTAAGTAGTCGATTTCCTGAACCAGTTTTGAAAGATTACTGCGCTCAAGTTCGTCATTTGCATATAGCGGATTTATGAACACAATTAATAAAAATGCAGGTACAAGTTTTGGCATCATAAGTTGGCTCATAAGTGCTTCTTGAATAAGGCAGAAGTTAAAAAAAGAGCCATGCCAAAAACCAACATGGCCGGTACAAATATCAGGTTCGGATGTATAGAAAATGGAATGCCCAGATAGAAAAACCAGGTAGTCATGATGGCTGGTTTAATCCAGGGTTTTACATGGTGGTAGACCATGGCACGTTCTATCCCGCCTCCATAAATACGCAACTCCCGTTGCACTAAGCCATCGATTAGGGCGGCTGTTCCAATTAGCAGGAATGCTGGCATGGACAGCGTGGCTACGGTGACCCGAACTGCAAAGATCAGTGTGGTATTCATCAAGGACTGGAAATAGTCGCTGACAGTCCAGGCAACACGAGCAATCGATAATCGCATGCTGGAAGCATCCCTGGGTGCTTCCTTCAACCAGTCATAAAAATGGATAAGATGGGTCCATTCAAAAACATAGAATTTCACTGTTGAGGCCGCATCAAATGCAGCAAGGGCTGGTGTACTGCCGGTAATTGATGTCGAAAAATTTTCGTTTAAATAGTTCAGTT
>Ga0233437_1002779_pt1 | contig 25173 bp, 20 predicted proteins | sample SI_122_August201_FD_182714 | JGI IMG/M metagenome (GOLD analysis project Ga0233437, IMG submission 182714) | Seawater microbial communities from Saanich Inlet, British Columbia, Canada - SI_122_August2016_200_MG | ecosystem: Environmental > Aquatic > Marine > Inlet | place: Canada: British...
TGGTGGCAAAACCTTTGACAGTTCCACTTCCAAACTGCCATAAAACACCAGCTGCAAGGATGGTAGTCAAGTTGGCATCCACAATGGTGGTCAATGCCCGGTTAAAGCCATCATCAATTGATTTCTTAACCGTCTTGGCATTTCGCAACTCTTCACGAATTCTCTCGAAGATGAGCACATTTGCATCCACTGCCATACCCACTGTTAGAATCAATCCTGCAATACCAGGAAGTGTGAGCGTTGCATTCAGTGTAGATAGAACTGCTAGAGTGAAGCCAAGATTCAAGAACAGGGCAACGTCAGCAATCAAGCCAGCACCCCTATAGTAGATAGCCATAAATATAATAACCAGGATGAAGCCAAACACGGTTGCCTGCGTTCCAGCTTTTACTGAATCAGCTCCAAGAGAAGCACCAATAGTACGTTCCTCTTCAATAATCATTGGTGCAGGTAATGCACCAGCCCGAAGAACAACGGCCAACTTCTTGGCATCCTGAAGATCATTCATACCCTCAATTTGCGTACGGCCATCGGCAATTTTATCACGAATAACACCAGCCATGTGGACATTGCCATCCATGACAATCGCGATCCGTTTGCCAACATTACCAGCAGTGATTTTGGTCCATTCGCGGGATCCTTCGTCATTCATAGACAGATGCACCACGAATTCTGCACCAGAGAAACCACCCAATGACTCACGAGCATCGGTTACGACGTCGCCTGTTAATTCGGCTGTTCCCTTCATGAGATATAAAGCTCTATGCATACGACCATCACCGGTTATGTCACGTGGTGAAACGCCCCAGGCTAATTTGCTATCTGATGAAACAACTGATGCAATCTCAGGTTTTTCAAGTTTCCGTTTAATAGAGCGAACATTTTCTTCAGGAACCCAGATAGTGTTGCTACCCACATTGATTAGTGATGAAAAAGGGCGTCCAACATCACCGGTACCGGTGATACTCAGAGAATCGCCTTCGTCTCCAGATAGTACATCGGCCAGGCTGGGAGCGCTTTCTTCTGCAACTGAATCAGCAGCCATGTCATCATCGGTTGCAGCAGTGGTTATATCTTCACCCATGTCAGCGGCCCAGGCTTTGTCAATATTTCGAATGACCTCATCCAGCAATTGAGGGTCTTCCTGAACCAGAACAAATTCTAGAAGAGCAGTAGCCTGAATCAATTCACGTGCTTGAGCCTGGTTAGAGATTCCCGCCAATTCAACCACAATTCTCCAATCACCCTTGCGTTGGATCGTTGGCTCAGAGACACCAAACTGATCCACACGATTACGAATGATTTCTTCAGCTCGATCAACTGCATCTTTTGCATCAGCTTCCAGAGCATCCATAACATCTGAGTTAGGTCCTTTTTCGTAGATGGGAAAATATCGTGCGAGGCGAATATTTGATGCTTCCACATTTTTGGCAAAGGTTGGGAAGAATTCGGTTTCACTATTCTGGGCTTCTTCCAGACTAGTAGAAATCAGTGCATCGATCTCAGCATCGCCATCTTCAACTCGGGTTTTTATCAATTCTTCTAAATCGACTTCAAGGACAACATGCATACCGCCCTGGAGATCCAAACCTTGATGAATAATGTTCTTGCGCATCTCATCCATCTCACCACTCTCAATGAGGGCTTCTCTTTGGGTCTCATCCATTGTGTAATAGCCAATGGTATCTTTCAGCATATAAGCAGCTGAGCCAATCAGAAGCACAACTAGAAAGACACGCATCCGCAAAGTTCCAGACATAAGGATCAATCCTTTTTCATTTGTTCGTATTTCCCACGTTTAGTGCAGGAATAAATTCTTTTCAATAATGGCCTCAATCTTTTTATGGCAAATTATTGCTGCGTCTCCCCGAGGCACTCGAAGGGGGCGCATCCATCCCTAAAAAGCGAAGCAATATAGAGTTCACCCTATGTTCTCCAAAGATTTATTAGGTCCCGAGTTTGGATGTTGGATGATTGAAGGACAAGTTTACTTTGGACGAAATATAAGAATCGGAGCCTTTATAAATTGAATTCACAGAAAAAGTACAAAATCATCCTGGTAGCTGGTGCACGCCCAAACTTTATGAAAATAGCTCCCCTAATACACGCTCTGAAGGACCATCCCTCTCTGGAGGCTTTGCTGGTGCATACAGGGCAGCATTATGATGAGAAAATGTCTCACTCATTTTTTGATCAATTAAACATACCCAAACCTCACATCAACCTTGAGGTGGGCTCAGGAAGCCATGCCACTCAAACAGCCCGAATCATGGAGAAATTTGAGACGGTTTGTTTTTCTGAAACACCGGATATGATCTTGGTGGTTGGAGATGTTAATTCCACGGCTGCTTGTAGTCTGGTTGCCGCTAAATTACATATAAAAGTTTGCCATTATGAAGCCGGCCTGCGAAGTCGCGACCGAGGAATGCCTGAAGAAATCAACAGGCTGGTTACGGATGCGATAACTGATTTGTACATAACTACTTCAGACGATGCATCAGAAAATTTGAGATCTGAAGGGGTTACCCCAGAAAAGATTCATATGCTGGGGAATTTGATGATTGATAGTTTGGTGAGCCACCTTGAGTTAGCAGGCTCGCAAAAATTAAATCTGCTAGATCACGCTGGCAAGCCCTTGGATCTAAGCTGGAAAACTAAGAATGCATCTTATGCGGTTATGACCTTCCATAGACCCTCCAACGTTGATGAGGTGGGATCTCTCAGCGTCCTGGTTGAAGAATGGGTGAAAACTGCTGAACTCATGCCGATAATTTTCCCAATCCATCCAAGAACACTTGGTATGTTAGAAAAATTCAATCTTTTGGAGAGGCTAACTTCTTCTCCAACTATTTTTCTCACTGGTCCACTGGCTTATCTGGATTTTTTGAAACTTGTAAGTGAATCAGCTTTGCTTATCACTGATTCAGGCGGGATTCAAGAGGAGACAACCTACTTAAAGATTCCCTGTTTGACTGTGCGCCCTTCAACAGAAAGACCCATCACGATTTGGGAGGGTAGCAATGAGCTGGTCCGAGCGGAAGAAATATTTGCCAAAGCGAAGCAAACGACCCAAATATCAAATAAAGAAACAAAAATACCCAAATACTGGGAGGGTCGGGCAGCATCACGAATTGTAAAATTACTTGATGAATATGTTAAGCTCTAATTCAGATTCAGAATTCTTTCATACACATAAATTATAATTTTTGATTTATAGTAGATATGTAGATATGTAGATATGTAGATATGTAGATATGATAATAGCTACTGATCTTTGAAATATCTCTTGTATCAAATAAAACACTTCATGTGGTTTCTGTTCATTAATCTCGATGCAAGCCTTCTTCGAATTGACAGAACTCTGCCAATATAAAAAACCTCAGGGAACAATGGAATGAACGTTGCATATAGGAGGTCTACAGTGTATTATTCAAGCGTTATCGAGAAATATATGACCTCGATTTGGGGTGTTTCGAGATCAATTTAAAAAAAAGGGTCACCTGACCTTAAGAAAATGAAGAACTTTGGAGGAAACATGAAACGTTTTTCTTTACTATTTATGCTGGTATTTGCTGTCGCTGCTTTCGGTCAGGAAGCTATGGAAGCACCTGCTGACGACATGATCGCTGACTCTTCAGCAACGGAAGAAATGGCCACAGATGACATGATGATGGCTGATACTACTGAAGCCATGGAAGAGATCCCAATGGAAGAAGATTCTGGTGATGCCCTGGAAGCCATGCTGGCTGAAGAGGGTACCATGGAAGCGGAAGTTACCAGTGGGTCAGCATTAATCGGATATACTTTGGGACTAGATGTTGGTTATCCTATATATATGCACGGAGGTTTGGGATCATCATTTGACACAGCTGGTCCTGCTATTGGACTTGTAGTTAATTCACCTTTTGGAGCTGCAATAGGCCCTTTTGAAATAGGATTTGGAGCTCAATTAGGGATTTATAGCTTTAGCAACTCCGTTACTGACTCAGAAATTTCTGGAATTGTTGCGTTAGCTACTGCTAATACTTCAGTATTAGAGACTCAACAAGGAGCTGTTACTGTTCAAGTCGGAGCAGGTTATTTTGGTGCAAGTTTGGGATTGACCGCAGGAGCTGCATTTGACTATGCTGTAGCTGGTATGCCTTTGGTTCTTAGACCTTATGCTCGGATGAACGCCACTCTTGATAGTGGTGCAGAAGTTACTGATTCCGAAGAGAGTGCTGCTTATTCATGGCTCAATGCTGGTATAATGATATCATACGATATCAGCACCCTTTTCTAAGAAAAACAGTTAAATAAAAGAAAAAAGCCCCACCAAATTGATTGGTGGGGTTTTTTTTTACCAGTTGTGAAAAATCCTTCCGAAACACTCTCTACTTATTTAAACCATCATCTCAAACATTTATGTATCAAGTTTTGTAATAATGTTATTACTTATTGATTTAAATTGGGCCCTGGTTACATCCATATTTGGTAATATTTATTCCCACCCAAGTATTTTCGTAATCCCAGCAACGTCTTTAATAGATTGCAGATGATATCATTTCTGGTAGGTGTGGCCACTATGATTCAAGTATTTTATCGGCCAAATCTACATATCTACCTGGAACCACATGGTGTGAATAGTGACTTCTTACCAAGCCAATACCATTTTCTCCCATATGACTTAAGTGAATTTTATTGCTGGAGACCAAAAATTGGGCAATGGCATTAGCTCTTACATCCATGTCATTATTGGTAACTATGAACGCACAATCTTCCCCCTGAAGAAATTTTACGATAGGAGTGTCTTGGCTTGAACTAATTAAGAGCGGCGTTCGACACGCCATTATTGTGTATACCTTTGAAGGGAATCCGTGGCGATCGGTATCTGGTGACATAAAAATAAACTGAATATCACTAAAGCCTATCAGTGCGGGCATCGCTGATCTTGGTTGATATGGAACTAAGTATATATTTTCTAACTCCTGACTCATTACCTCATTCATTAGTTGTGCTTTCTTAACGCCTTCACCAACGATGTAAAAATCAATATTATATCCCTTCAACATTTTGGAAACTGATATAAGAAGCTCCCAATCTTGGGCATGACCAATGTTCCCAGCATAAACCACCTTTAGTGAGTCATTGTCCCGAAAGTACTGTCGATTTAGTGGAATATCCGAATTATGAAATGGGTTATAGATGTCTGTATTCACGAAATTTGGAATGATACTCAGACTGGACTTATCATAAAATCTATCCACTATCGTGTTATAAAACATTTTGTCAATCGTGATCACAGCATCAGATCTATTGTATACGGTTTTCTCAATCCACTTCAAGACTTTCACTACAAACTGATTACGAAGATTCCTCTGTTCAATTAAAAAATCAGGATATATTTCTTGAACATTATAAATAGTTCTAGCATTCTTCAACTTACCAAGCAGAATGTTGACTAGACCAATGGTAATTGGTGGCGAAGGTGAAAGAATAACATCAATATTCGATTCTCTCATGGCCAAGAAGAAAGCCATAATATGCCAATAGACGAAGCCGATCAATCGCATCCATGTCTGTGAATATTTTTCCTGAGGGATATGGACCACTCTGATCCCATAATAGTCACTTTGGTAAAAAAGACCGTGACAGTGGGGCTTCAGTCTCTGTTTGTGCATAAGATTTAAAATTGGATTGAAATGTGGTGTGGATGTAATCACGACAACCTCATAGCCTCTATCCTGAAATCCAAGAGCGATATCGTTATATAGATAGGCTGTTGAAACACCATCTGGGCTAAAAACTAAGCTATGAATAAGAATCTTTTTCATAATAGTTGTAAATCATTCCAAACAGTTCTTTTTACATAATCCACATAGGAAAGGATAATCCTAACTACTTTATCTGAAACATTTGGTTTGGTATAATCCTGGACTGGCAGAAAAGCAGATGTTTTTGTGATACTTGCTTCATGAAGGAGTTCAAGGGCCTGTTCAATCCTGAAGATATTCATTCCTGTCATCATCACCGAGGCCTCTTCCATAGCCTCGGGGCGTTCATGAGCATCTCTAATATTTAGCGCAGGGAAACTCATAATCGAGGACTCCTCGCTAATTGTTCCACTATCCGAGAGGACTGCTCTCGCATGTTTCTGCAAATGGTTGTAGTCGTGGAACCCGAAAGGTTTACTTAGTATAACTTGCTCGGCAAAAGAAATTCCTTTCTCTTCAATCATATTTTTTGTTCTGGGGTGTGTAGAAACAATTATTGGTAACTCGTAGTTGTGAGCAATTCCATTTAGTATATCCACAAATTTTGAAAAGTTAAGTGAATTTATATTTTCCTCTCGATGGGCTGAAACAACGAAATATTGATTTTTCTCTAACCTACATCTATCCAAAATATCTGAGCTATTAATTTGCTTCATATTTTCATTAAGTACCTCAAATATAGGACTTCCAGTTTTGATTATTCTATCAGCTGGGAACCCCTCACTTAGAAGATATTCTCGTGCAATATCACTATATGTAAGATTGATATCCGAAATGTGATCAACAATTTTCCTGTTGGTTTCTTCAGGCACTCGCTGGTCATAGCATCTATTTCCTGCTTCCATGTGAAATATTGGTATTCGACGTTTTTTTGCAGGTATTGCACATAAGCATGAGTTGGTATCTCCAAGAACAAGAAAGGCATCAGGCATTATTTCCGCAAGTAATGGATCAATATTACTGATGATTTGACCAATTGTGGTTGCTGCATTGCTTCTCGCAGCCTCTAAAAAGTAGTCAGGCTTTCGTAACCCTAAATCCTCAAAAAAGATCTGATTCAATTCGTAATCATAGTTTTGGCCAGTGTGAACTAGAATATGGTCTATTACAGGACAGGCATCGAGTTTTTTAAGAACTTGAGATAGGCGGATAATCTCTGGTCGTGTACCGACAACAGTTAGTACTTTTAATTTTTTCATTTAAACACCTCTCAAACATAATTTTGTGGTGACATTAATTATGACAACTTTGACTGCATTGCTATATTCAAATATCATCCAATGCTATACTTCCTCAAAAAATGTATCGGTATCCTCAGAATTATAGTGCTCGTTTATCCAAAAGACTGTGAAGAGGGTATCATCTCCGATATTTGTGATGTTGTGAGTATGCCATATGGGCATATCAACAAATGATGGTAACTCACCATCCAATATAAATGAGAGTTTTTCTTCAGTGCCAATTCTTCGCATTTCAATTCTTGCCTTTCCCCGGATAACAGCAAACCGTTCGGCTTTTCGAGTGTGATAATGATTACCGCGCGTCACTCCAGGGTTGGTGGTGGAAAATGATATCTGACCACCACTTTTTAATTTCATAGTCTCAACGAAAATGCCACGGGAATCCGAATATCTGCTCAAGTGGAAGGGGAAATAATCTGACTTGTCTATGTAGCAAAGGAATGTATTAAATAAACACAAATCGAATTGGTTATCCAGGTTCGGAATGAAACCCTGATCATAATAGCTTTCTTTGAAAGAGATTAGTTTTGCTAGAAGGCTCGAGACTCTAATAGTTTTAGTTGGTCTGATCATATGTACAGAGGTCTGAGAATTGTCCTCATTGAATTGATTCTTATCTATTATTGCCATAATCTCTGAACCTAATTCACTTATGTAAAGCAAACCTATCTCAGCGTCTACCGCTACTTGAGGTACTTCTCCATGGGTAAGTTGATGGCAGAAAGTTGCAACTACAGAATTATAATGGGGCAATCCAAAAGGGCCAAATAGGTTTGGGATTACCAAACCAGAACAATGCGCATTATTAGTTTGCGCCCATAGTTCAAAAAGACGACGTCCCTCTTTCTTTGAACGTCCATAATGATTATTACTTTGCTCTTGAATGGAAGAAGAGAATATGATATGAGGTTTACTTAGAGTCTTTTTACATGCTTCTATTATTTGTTTCACTAATTTAACATTTGTGTCAAAAAGAATCTGTGGGTCATTATGACGATTCATTGCAGCTAAATGGATTATTACATCACAGTTATTTACAAAATCTTCCAAACATGATTTTTTTTTGAAATAATCATCTTCAAAGGGAACTCTAATGTACTTGTCTGGAAATTGACCTAACACGTTGAACAGATGAGTTCCAACGAATCCTGATTGACCTGTAATACCTATTCTAATTTCATTTTTGCTCAAAATTTATCTTTCGTTAAAATATTAGTTTATTGAAATGGAATTAATCCTTTTTCCTTTTGGGGCAGGGGTCAATTATTGATGCCAGATTGCCTCTGAAAAATAATCCACTGGCCACCTATAATCATCTTTTGTCGACTCTGTCACAGTAGAAGAGGAAAATACTATTAGGCTAGAGTTTAATTCCAATGCACGAAAACCATTGATATAGCCAGGTGGAATATCTAAGATTTGACTCTTCTTAGAATTAATTTGGAAAGATTCGACTTTGGAGCACCTAGAAGGCTCAATCCATTGATCTGGGAAGATTAAATTTACGAGAAATCTACCTACAATTGGGAAAAAGTATTTTCTTTCCTGTTTGTGACCCTGCCAAGCTCTAATAATCTCTGTATCCATAGGCTCAATTTGGTACATTCTCACAACATTTTCAAACTTAAACGAATTGAAGTATCTAATTTCTCCACGATTATCTCTATGCGTTTCACCCATAATAAGGGTAGGTTGCATCTCACTTGAATTTCTCATAAATATCTTTTAGATGATCTACTTATTTTATGATTACAGGATGATCAGGCTAATTATTTTTAGTTACATCCTGGCGAATAAATTCAAGTTTAAGTAACAATTCTTTTGTCTTAGCAATATTAAGTCTGTGCGTATTGTGTGAATGGTAATCTTCAATTTGGGATACCGTTTTCTCACCTTCATTATAGTATTGATCATAATTCAAACCTCTATTATCAGCTGGAATTCGATAGTAGCTCCCCATATCAATAGCGCGTGCCATCTCCTCTCGATTTACAAGTGTTTCATAAAGTTTCTCACCATGACGTGTACCAATAATTTTAACCTTGCTTTCCGAATTGTACAGCTGAATAAGAGCTTGTGCTAAATCTTGAATAGTTGATGCTGGAGATTTTTGCACAAAGACATCTCCATTATTACCATTTTGAAAAGCATAAATTACCAGATCAACTGCATCCTGGAGCGTCATCATAAAGCGAGTCATTTCAGGATCAGTAATGGTCAACGTCCTGCCAGCCTTAATTTGATTCACAAAAAGGGGGATGACCGATCCACGTGATGCCATAACATTTCCATATCTTGTACCACAAACAACTGTATCATCCTGGGCCTGCATTGATCGAGCTTTTGCTTGCATTACCTTTTCCATCATTGCCTTGGATATTCCCATGGCATTAATTGGGTATACAGCTTTGTCGGTACTGAGTGTTATCATCCGCTTAACACCATTTTGATGAGCCGATTCCAAGACATTTTCCGTTCCTAGAATATTTGTCTTAACAGCTTCTATGGGAAAGAATTCACATGAGGGCACTTGTTTAAGAGCTGCTGCATGAAAAATGTAATCAGCCCCTCGCACTGCAGAATCAACACTTCTTCTATCTCTTACGTCTCCGATATAAAAATTAATCTTCGAGTTATTGAACTTATGTCGCATGGCATCCTGTTTTCTTTCATCACGAGAAAATATTCTAATCTCACTTATATCAGTTTCCAGAAAACGCTTTAGAACTGCGTTGCCGAACGAGCCAGTGCCACCAGTTATTAGTAATGTTTTGTTTTTGAAATTGTTCATTTCTGGTCCTTATTTACACGGTCATGGTATTTTACTTTTGAAAGAATAGATTCTTTTTCTTTTGATCCGGGGTAATTTATAAGAACCCCATTAAGCTCACCCTTATAAACAAATAGGCTCCCCGCTGCTGCTCCAATAATGTTGAATCTATAGATTAGATCACCTATATCTGATAGTGATCCAGCGCCGCCTAATACCGTCACAGGAATATCAATTTTTGAAAAGATTTCAGATACAAAATTTAAATTATACCCATTTTGACAGCCATCAGAATCTACAAAATTCAAAACAAGCTCGCCAATACCCTCATTAGCCCATCTAATAGCTAGTTCCAAAGGAGAAATATTCCTCCTCTTTGTTGCATTATGAGTCCATATATCATATTTTTTTATAAATGGCACTTTTTTTATGTCGATCACTCCGACTAGACTTTGACTCCCAACTCTCTTAGCTGATTCTGTAATGAGATTCGGATTGGACAATAGTCCCGAGCTTATTGCAACCTTTTCGACACCGAGCTGAATAATTTTTTGGACTTGATTTGCTTCGGTAACTCCACCACCATAGCATAAAGGCATACGACACTCAGAAGAAAGATCGCTAATCATTGAATAATCTGGGGGTCTGCCAATCACAGTTGCGTCGATATCTAGAATCATGATTTCATCTACTTGCTTCTCATTAAAAATGCGAACTGCGTTGATCGGGTCTCCAATATATCTTGGAGACTTAAATTTGACAGTTTTAACCAATCCCTTATTGTGAATTAGGAGGCATGGAATTATTCGTGGTAACAGCATATCAGATCTTCGCGAAATTTTCTAATAATTTCACACCCCACCAATGACTCTTTTCAGGGTGAAATTGCACTCCATAGATATTCTCCTTATTTACTGCACATGCAAATTCGTGATCATATTGACTTGTACCAATAACATATTTATCAGATTCAGGTTCGAAATAATAAGAATGTAAAAAATAGAACATAGATCTATCATGAAGTCCTGCAAAAAGTGGGTTTTCATCGATTGTATCAACCATATTCCAACCCATATGTGGAATCCTCATTGACGATCCGTGAGCTGCCTTAAATTTTTCAACACTACCTGGAACCCAATTCAAGCCTTTTTCAATGCCCTCACCACTTGACTCAACAAGCATTTGCATACCTACACAAATCCCTAGTATTGGAACATGTTGATTCAAAACGAGATCATCTATCGTATCCCTCATTCCTGACGTATTTAATTTTTTCATAGCAAAGTCAAACGATCCGACGCCGGGTAAAATTAATTTCTCTGAGTCAACCAAATCTTCCTTTGTGGATGCGATACGATAAGGTATGTTTAATATTTTATATACTGATTGAAAGGCATTAATGTTACCTAGACCATAATTTACAATTGTAATCATCTAATTATTGATCTCTGAACACCGAATATTTTAAGCACTTGGGTGCCCAAATTAATCAGTGTCATATTATTTTTGTAATCTCTGTAGGTTCTGTTTTCACCATTCATAATTGATCGAAGGTGAGAAACTTCTATATCAAGTTTCTTAGCTATATATTCAAAATCGTGCTGTATAGTTTCCTCGTTGTAGGCAGGTTTCTCTATTCTTGATAACGCCTCGTCTCTATTCATCTGGTTTGTAAGAATTAAACTTGAATAATGTGCCCTATGCTTTTGATATCCAAATTTGTTCGGTAACCAATACCCTTCGTAAAATCGCGTAAACCTCGACTCATAGTGTTTGTGAGCATATTTTTGCCACTCGAAACGATCAACTAGTTCTTGCATCGCCGCCTCCTTCACAAAAGGAATAAAATTTAATGGTTTTACAATTCTCACTCCTTTGACAAATCTCATATATAACTTATACTTAAAGATATCAGCTCGAGGAAAAGTCTTAAGTTTGATGGTGCCAAACTTCCTATGGATATCTTTTAATTGCCGCAAATCAGAAGCATGATAATGCCAATCCAATGGCTCTCTAACACATTCGGTGGAGTAGTTTGCTCCCGTGAGAATGTACTTGTGACCATTTTTAGCAGCATAATTATAAAGTCCTGCAAAAAATGCATGGTCCTGTGGAGTATCAATATGCGGAACTTGTGACTTAAAAAAGGCTAGTTGAAGATCTTTCATTTCCTCCCAATTGATAACTTCAGTGTATAAATCCAGTCCTAAACCATCTACAAGTTTTTCAATATTATTAACCGCTTCTTGTGAATTCCAACCCGCATCTACATGAAACAACATTGGACGAAGACCAAACTTTACTTTTGCAACGTATGCTACATAGGAACTATCCACACCACCACTTAACCCTATGAGACAATCATGTTTTTTTCCTTTTCCATCCCTTTTAATTTTAGAAATAACAGACTGTATTTGTGTTTCCCCTATATCATCTGGGTGCCAATTTGGTAATATGTTATCATAATAATTGTTGCAATAATCACAGCGTCCATTTTCATCAAATTTTATGTGCGGCGCTGTAGTGTCCATAATACAATTCGTACATATTTGATATCTACTTTTCTCCATAAGACCTCTCCTTTTTAGCTCAAAGTATATTTTCGGGATAGTATTGTAATTATGGAGCGTAAAAATATTATCCTAGATATAATTTTTTGAATTAACTTTCTTCTTACCACACTTGCGTTATTCCCATGGATTCTTCTTCGAATTGTATTTTCATCAATATGGAGGTTGCGTCCCATCATATTCGCCCCTAATGCAATCCACAAATCATGGGACTCCACATAATTTGGAATCGGTAAAATAAATTTTAAAAATTCTTGTCTAATAGCCATGCAACAACCGTAATAATTGGTCTCACCCAAAATAATTGAAATCATATTTCTAGAGCTCATATTGGACGTGTAAGCTTCTACTCCATGAACTTTAAACTCTATCAGCCCATTCTGGGAATTTACAAAGATTGAGTTTGAGGATAAAAGTAAAGCATTTGATTGAGAAAGATAATTTACCATGAGTTCAACTCTGTTAGGAAGCCAAATATCATCTTGATCGGACATAAAAATAATTTCACCCTGAGCATAGGATAAAGCTAATGAAAAAGTTCTAGTATGTCCAATATTGGCTGGATTTAACTTTAACTCAATTCGCGGATCATCATATGCTTGAATCACTTTCACAGTATCATCAGTAGAACAATCGTCAACTATTAATACTTCATCAATTGATGATAATTGGCCCAATATTGAATCTAACTGTTCCGAAATATACCTGCCACCATTGTAGGTAGCGATACATACACTGATTCTCATTATATCCCTATATTCCTGAAACGCATATTCCATATGTTTCTGTTCTTTGGAACTTTTAATTTCAGGGCACTTTAACACCCATGTATTCCATAATCGATAGAATCTAATTCTTGATAGTGATTATGCAATACACGTAAATATTAGACCTCCATTTCCTTTCAAACGTGTGCTCATGAATGTGTATGGATTGGGAGTGATCGTTAGTTTTCTGAGAGCATCATGTTTAATCCTCAATAACATCAAGGCAGGCGAAATTGCATTAAATTTGGTTGGTATAGAATTGAGATTTCACAGATTTTAGGACTTAATCAACATTCGTGTGTAAAGAAGACCATATTGAGAAATCGAATTTTGTATGTCATATTGCATCCGAGCAGTCTGAACAATATGTTTTTTTTCCTTCAAGGTTGGTTTGTACAACTTCTTTATCATATTATCAATTGAGTCTCTTTCGAGTGACTTTATCACGTGCCCACAATCATGCCTCGATATATAATCAGATGAATCGCCAATATTATCAGTAATTATTACTCGAAGACCTGCGAACAAATAGTCCTTAAATTTGATCGGAGCCGACACGGCGTTAATAATATGGTCTCGCCTGATCAGTATCCCATAATCAAACTCTGATAATACTTCCGATAAATTACCTGGTTTGGCACTCATAATAGTATACAGATCTTCTGACAGATTTGGCTCCAAAAGCCTCTTAAACCTATCAACTTCCTTTGATACGATAGCAAATCTGAATTTATTTGATAAGTCGGAAGCAATTTTAAAAATATCTATTATTTCGTTCACGAGCTGCCACCCCTCTGTTGATCCGGAGTAGCACAAGACTATCATATTTTTCCAACCCAACCTATCTCTCAGGCTGGTATTGCTAGAATAATTTTCTATTGGTGCTTCCCTTACACCAAAAGTTGATATTTGTCTAATCCTACTATTCTCGACCTGATATCTATTTGATATATAATTTGAAAATTTCCTTGAAACAGTAATAACATAATCTGAATAGAGAAAAAGATACTTTTCAATGCGCTTAATCACAGATGCGATATATATATGCTTACCATAATATGTTAACTCGTCTGCAAAAAGACCTCGAGGATCAAATATTAACTTATATTTAAATATTTTTTTAAATATAAGAAGGACAGGCATTGGTAGGTAGCTCCTCACGTGCACAATATCATACTTAAAACCGATTTTATGAACAAGACTTATTAGACCATAAATATTCCTCAGTATGCCATTGTTCCTAATTTTATAGTGAACGCGCTTCACTGATACTCTTGATAACGAGCATCTAGCTGTAATGTCATCCTCATAAGTAATCAAATCTATGGTTTCGATGGCTTCATACTCTTTACCAATCGCATCTATTAAAGGAATAACTTGTGAATTAATGATCGGATCCTTAACTACACTTTCTGCTGTTACATATAGTATTTTCATGCTCTTTTTCCATCATATACTGTCATGCCAAGATAAAAATATATATATTCGTTCAATATTAAGTCACCTGAAAACATCGAATTAACAATAAAATATAAAAATATATATTTGTACATAGATTTTGATTTAATTAGCAACTGTCCTGCATAGATGAGAGTTAATAAAGTTGGCAATAAACCAAATTCAACTAATAATTCCAATACAATATTATGTGGATAAAATCTCTGATTTCCGAGACTATTTTGGAAGAAAGAGGAAAACTCGCCCAATCCATTTCCAAATATAGTTTTGAATAAATCTTGATCTAGGAGTAATGAAATGGTTTTAGGCCACATCACATCACGGGCATTGACCGTTAGCCAATCAGAAGATCCTGTTGGAACAATAAGAAAGAACCTCTGAATCAAATATGTATCGTGCTCCATGATTTTAAATATTGCAACTAGGACTGTTGCCACCACACCAAGTATTAATGACACACGAAGGAGTGCTTTGTTACTATCACGAAAATACCAGAAAGCAAGTGCTACAATTACCGCAACTATTGGACCTTTTGATCCAGATGCATAAGCGATAAGAATTGCGACTACGACGGTAAGAATACTAGAATATTTTGACTTTCTCAAAACTATAATAGAAATTAATACCGCCTCGAATGCAGCTCGTGAAATCCAAATGGGGTTGAATACTCCTGTCTCAATTCTATTGTGAATGTTGGGGTTGAGGACAAATTCTGCAGACTTTGCGAGAGATGCTAGTACAAATAACACTAGAATAGTGAAAACCCCATTCATAAAGCTATTGTTTTCTTCTATGCTCACGCCTGCAATTAGAATGAATGGAATTGATTTCGCCAATAGCATAATATACTTATATTGACTATAGTCACCCTTTGAACTGAGCATGAAACTTATTGTCGTCATTATTACTAAAACAATAATCAGCAATACTATATCATATTTAAAATAGGATGTTCGCGGATTCAATAATATCGCTATTATGGCTGCAACAATAGGAAGTAAAGTTAATCCGCTAACCGTGGGAGAGAGTATACCCACAATATAATGGGAATAAAATATTATCCCCAATAGATAATTAAAGTTTAGATGATGTCTACTCATAGATTGGGAAACAGAATAAATCCAGGAAGTTCATTTATCAACCCCATCTACAGCACCTTCTCACAGATCCGATTCAATGAATGGATTGTCTGAACTGGTGAGAATGTATTTATATATTCATCATTTGGCTTACAAGAGGGCATTTCATTGTACCAATTGTGCCACAATGATTGTATTATATTCTTAATTACTTCAATATTTTGGGCGTCAGAAATAAAGCCTAGCCCTGAATTAGTGAGAATGCTTGCTGATTCTGAGGTAGTTTCCATTAGACCAATAATTGGCCTTTTTGTCCTAATTGCGTTAAATAATTTCCCTGGAATTTCTAGATTATTTTCAGGTGGTTGGACAATAATAATGGCATCACAATTACTAGAACGCACATCAACTTCCCCCTTACTAAGAAAACCTAAATATCTTATATTCCCGTCAAGTTGGAGTTTTTCCCCTAATTTGAGAGCTTTTGTATAATTGTCACCATATCCAGCTAACTCAATGATGACCTTGTCTTTGATTAGGGGATTCTCGTGGATTGCAAGATGCAATGCTTCAAGTATTGGGTTAATGGAACGGTCCCCAGCCAGAGATCCATAGTGCCCCATTTTCCATTTATCTTTATGTGGATCCCGGGAGTCAGGTTTTATTTCTTGTATGCTTTCCTCAAATGTAAAGTACATCAAAAAACTTCTTTCTGACTTAAGTTTCCATTTTTTAATAAGCAGATCCTGGTATGCTTTTGTGTTAGGCACGACGAGATTTGCATCAGTTAATAGTTCTGAAAAGCACTCCTCAATGCCATTTATTGTAACCCCTAAACCTGCATGTAAAGGGGGGTCATGCAACTCATAAATCCATGGAACTTTTAATTCACTTGCTAATAAACTGGCAGCTACCCCACCCTCCAACAACCCTGCAGAAATACCCCAGATTAGTTTAACGTCACAACTAAATGCCTCTAAAGTCAATTTTATCGCTTGAGGTTGAAGTATGTTTGCCCATCCAAAAGATATATTTTGCCAATATTTTGATTGACCTTGAATCCTCCACAATATCCTCCACATTCTACGTAAGAGAGAATATTTATCTATCAGAGAGGGATAAGCCCCATAATGATAAGTACGCAGAATCATGCCGGGAAAGCAGAAATCTATTTCTTCTTGGACAGATTTATTGATATACATTCTGGTCAATAGAACCACATTATAGCCCAATTTTTTAAAGGAGTTGGCAATAACAATTATTCTGCTTGTGGATCCCATCCAACCGTACTCAAAAGCATTTGGCATCACCATTAAAATAGTCTTCGACAGCTCAGTGATGTTTAATTCTGGTCTATTTATTATTGTAGGATTCATTACATTATGTGAGTTAAGTCTAGTTACTTCGTGCCTCGAGTGTAGAGTATTGTAGTTCGTTAAACATCTGAAAATGACCTGAGACTATATTTGGGGTGATTCATGAGTGTTATATAAAGCCAGCAACACTATCGTTTATAAAAGCCGTCTCGATAAGAATAAATGAAATAGATCCGCCCTCCAATAATAATTTAGTATCCCACTACATCGGAATACATGTAATTATTCTTTTATTATATACTTTTTTAATTTAAGCGCTAGGCTGTACAAAAGGGGTACGCTTTTTATAAATGATAATTTCTGTCCAATAAGCACATGTAGAACATTGGGCTGTGCGTGGGAATTAATTTTTGGAATTTTCCAATCTTTCCCATATATACTCTGTAACAATCTTTCAGATTTTTCTGGAACCGGCACACTCAGTCCAAGAAAATCAATTTTCTGAGTTTTTTCTAAATAATCAGAATCTATCTTATATATCCCATTTAAAATCCTTTTATTTTTAATCAGATAATTAGTCTTTTTTCTGAAAAAATATATATCAATATAATCATCATTTCTCATCAATGACATTGTATTCTCAACATAGCGAACTACATCTAAGCCCATATTGCGGTACCTTTCAAGGAGATCAAAAAATATTTCTTTATCCTCTTCTAATACAAATATATCAATATCTTCATCATGAGAGATGAAATCATTCTCGCGTATGGCCCCTAATAATGTGCCATAAATTAATCCATACCTTATCTTAGTACTTTGAATTATGTCTACAAATATCTTTAAATTTTCCAATGCAGTTTTTTTGTTAATAATCTTCCTTCCATGATACAGTTCTTTTTCTTGATATATAAATTTTTTTCCATTTATCATTAAATAATTTTGCATAACTTTGATGACCTTTTATACCAATCCATATTTAACACAATACCTGTACCGATAAAGCAGCACATACGCACTAGTAGTAACTGATACAATGGCAAGTGTGTGAGAGTTAATAATGCCTAAAGTGTAAGTAATAATAATCAGAACCATATAAAATAAACTCCCATAAATAATACTACCATTATAGATTTTATTATAACCCATAACTAGCAACAAAGGAGCCCCCAAGAATACTGATATTAGCTCAGTAAGTGCTCCAATGCCAAGGATATTTAAAATCGATTTTGCTGGAATTAGGTCATTCCCTCCAATGATAGAAATAATATCCTCACCGAGAAATAATATTAATGTATACCCCAGTATGTAAATAATGACTAGATGTTTTAATATTTTTATTACTAATTTAATGTTTTTCGATTTTGAAACATTTGGAAAGAGGACTTGATTTATTATCCCGTATGGCATCTTCATAACTGTGACAAGTTTGTCAGCTAAATCATATAATGCAACTTCGCCATACCCAATAAAAGAACCCAGTAATATAATGTTTGTTCTACTTACAGCTAATACTGATAGACGAGACAGGAAAAAAGGGGAACTATTGGCGATAATCATTTTACATGTTTTAATCTTTGGAAAGATTAATCTCACTAAATCTTTCCTAGTCATTATGTAAAAACCTATTGAGCTACTAGTTAGACCAGATAGACTCATAAATAATGGTATCAACCAAAACTGAGATGGTGTTTTAACGAAAAGAAATACCAAGAATACATATATGATATTTGATGCAATTGTCAGCATTGAAATATTTTTCATTTTCTCAACCCCCAAAAAATAGAACTGGGGTGAAAGAGCAACATTAAAAATTATACCAATGCTAAACAAATACAATAACCGATGTTGATAAGAGGTAAAAATCGAAACAACTGTAATAACTAGTGCAAACGAAACTATTACGGCAACAGTTAGTCTTATTAAGATGACTGCTGACACAATTTCTGAAACTTTGAAAGGATCATTCCTGTGAATCGAAATATCCTTAATTTCAGATATTTCAAACCCAAAACTTACTAGAACTGTTATGTACGAGACTAGGGCAGTACAAAATATGACAGTTCCATATATTTCAAACCCCAGTGTTCGAATCAGATATGGATATGTAAACAAAGGCAATGCTAATTCAACAATTTTTAGCCCCGTTAAATAGCTTATATTTTGTAGGATCAATGAATAACTTTGGCCAAGCCGTTTAAGCCTTTCTGGAAGATAATTACTCGAAATAATTAAAACACACCTCTGTTTTTTTTCATCTTTTGTTACAAGTAATAATTGACTAGTCCAATTCAGAAATTTTTAAGTCACTCTCAATACTCTCTCATAGCAAATTAAAAATATTTCCAGTACACAGAATTGAGGTCAACTTACTATATTTCTGGAAACAATTTACTCAACATAAGATGGCTATTTCTCGGAGTGGTAATAGTAATTGTAGTATGAATAATAGTAAGCGTATTTTCCTCCAAGGCTTTCTTGACTAGCGCTATTTAGGATAGCACCAATTAGTGGCGCATTTACAGACTTTATCATGTCTAATGCTCTATCAACAGCTGTTCGCTCAGTGTGACCCGCCTTAACGACTAAAGCAATAGCATCAATTTCTCTTGAAATGGTAGATGCATCTGTGACAGCAACAATCGGAGGAGAATCGAAAAGCACAATATCCCATTCTGCTTCAAGCTGTTCAACAAGTTTAGACATCGATTCCGACCCTAATAGTTCAGAAGGATTCGGTGGTAGGCCTCCAGCAGTAAGGATGCTTAAATTCTCCACTTTTGTTTGATGTATAATCGAATCTAGCTGCTCAACTTCACCTACGAGATATTCTGAGAGACCTGGCCCTCTTGCATGTCCAAAAACATTGTGTTGGACTGGTTTACGGAGGTCAGCATCAACTAAGAGTGTTTTTTTACGAAGTTGTGCAAATGCGATAGCTAAATTTGCTGTAGTTGTAGATTTTCCCTCTCCAGGTTGTGAGCTTGAAATTAGTATGCTCTTGATTTTCTTATCAAGACTAGACGCGTAACTAACATTAGTTCTAAGAGAACGGTAGCTCTCCGAAATTGGCGATTTTGGATCCTCAAAAGTTATGAGGCGGCGTTTAAAATCATTGCCACCCTTTGACGGCTTGACTGTTTTTCTCGGGGAAATCTTAGTGCTTTTGTTTATCATGTCAGGGATAATTCCCAAGATCACTAACCCTTTGCGTTCTAAATGCTCTACTGCCTTCACTGTATTATCAAGAAATTCTCTTAAGAATGCGTAGCCAAAACCAATTCCGATACCTAGTACCATTCCGAGGATCAAATTCATCTTCTTGTTCGGTTTTGCTTTTTGTGCTACAAGTGCTGGGTCAAGAATTCGTACCTTGCCCATTTGGCCAGCTTCTGTGATTCTCGACTCTTCATATTTTTGTTTCATAGTGAGATAAAGGTTTTCATTCAGCCTTAGATCTCTTTCAAGCCTAGCATATTGTAGGGTTTGAAAAGGTAAAGCGGTTAGTCGACTTGACATCTTATCAACCAATTTTTTATATTCTGAGGCGCGGGACCGGGAGGAATGGACCTCAACTTCTTGCTCAACTATTCTGTTAAATATCTCCTGTGAAGCGGAGAATGGATCCTCTTCACTCCATCCAGAAAGAATTAAAGTCTCAGTGGTATTGGTGAGTTTTAATTTCATCTCTGAAATGCGTCGGTTAAAATCCTTGGCTTGAAGCGCACTTTCGCTCCACCCCTCATCAACCATTTGCTGAACCTTTTGCGCTTCTAATTCAGCTATTTTTCCTCGAAGAGCCACAATCATCGGATTGTTTGTGTTAGTAATTTCTTGCATAAGAGCCGCCTCACTCTCTGATAGCTGACTCCTTAAATATGCAACACGTTCCTGAGCGACTTCCAACTCTGCTATATTTGTGTAATATATCCCTTCATATGTTGTCAAATCTTTTAAAAGTAATTCAGCAGAACCATCAAGTGAGTAGATTTTGTTGTTAGACTGAAACAACTGAAGATCATCTTCGATGATTTTAAGTCTACTCTCATACTTTACTATTTGGCTATCCAAGAATGAGAGTACAAAATGAAGCTCACCTTGACCCCCTGCTAAATCTAAGTTGCGATATATGTGTGCAACTTTATTAGCTAGAAAGATTGCATCTGTAGAATCGCTTGAGCCAACAGATATTTTTAGCACATCAGTATCTCGAACAGATGAGATGTTTGTGTTCTCCCTCAGTTTCTCTACAACTTCAATTCGTTCTGAAAAGTCAAGATTCTCGGGTGTGACTAATGAGTCAGCTTCACGTCCAATCCAATCCATGATGTAATCTTGTATTCGGTATCTAACACGGACATAGCGGGTTCCAAAAAGGGATAGTGACTTTGCCTCGCCTTTCTCAATAAGCGAGTTCACAATGAGCTCATGCAAATAATAACTCTTGAGTACTTCAGTTTCATTCTGGAGTCGTTGTTGTGATTTATTCACGCCAAAATCAAATACGAACGACCCTGCATCTGCTCCACTCTCTTTAATCATAACAACAGTTGTTGCACGCCATACGGGATTCGTTGTCAAAGTAATATAAATAGTAACAATAAGAACTAGGGAGAATATTACAGTGATAGACTTTCGATAACTACGGATAATACGCCAAATCTCTTTAATATCAATTTCATTTTCATCGGTGCTCTCATGGTTCCGGTTTTCGTATTGATTTGAAGTCGTATTCATCTCTGTCTGCTCATGTCCCGCCGCTAAAAGTCTATCGCTTTATTTCATTTGTTCATTTCACTAAATCAATATTAATCGCGTATTTATCATACTACATAATAATGAAGAGTCTCTGCCTAACCCTGACAATTTAATCATTGATCTAGATAGATAGAGTGTTTTTTAATAATATTTTTTGAGCCGTTTATCTATAATCAAATAAAATGCTGATTCACGGTTCGTGCTATGCCTGATAAGGAATTTTGACAAACTATTCCTTTCCTATCATAAATATTACGCATGGTTTTGAAAATTATAAAAAATCCATTTGTTGTGGTATGAAATTTAATATCGGAAGGAAGCCCATCTCGACTCAGAGCCCATTGTTTCTATACCTGAAACATACTTTGCACCGACATCTATTCTCCATAAATACCTTTCATCAAATTCGAGTACAATAGAGTCAGGGATTACCATTGATTCAGACCAGTCAGTGTAATTTCCTGGAATAAGGGTTGTACGATAAACTAAGTTGTTATCCATACTCAAAATTGTCAGGCCGTAATCTTCCATGTCTAACGTATAACTATAGTTCCACATTAAACGTCTCTCTGAATTCAACAGAGAGTCAAAACCGTTGGGGAACATTGAATTAAGAGTAAGCTGAGGTAGTACTGTATAAATTAATGAATCAGAATAACCACTCAGAACACCTGAGCTATTTTCAGCTTTCAACTTATATTGATATAATATTCTTTCTTCAACAGTATTGTCAATAAATGTATAGTCAAAGTTCGAATCCGTTTCAATTCGAGTTAGAATATCAAAATCTACCAACAACTCTTCTACATTATTGGATTCAGCTCGAAAAATAATATATGCTGCAATATCTTCCTCAACACTTGGTAGCCATTCGATATATATCCCCCCTGACTCATGGGCATCAATCCCACGTTCCGGCCATTCTTCTGGGAGAGATTTTTGGACCCAGACCGGAGGAGATGGAAGTGTAGGGTCCTCAATGTCCATACCACAACCAGAAATAAAAGCTGAACAGTTAAAAGTAAAAAATATGAGTAACCAATATTTCATTCTAACCCAGATTGAAGCATTAAATGTAGAGCAATTCATTACGAGGGGCAATGTAGGTTTAGGTGACATCGCTGAAAGATATAACATATAGTCCAAAATCGAAGGTTAAATGCTTGCCAGGTAATTCTATAAGTGGTGAGTGGCACAAAAATTAGAGGGATCACGTCGAACACTAAGTCATGTATCTATTAAAATAGATCCTTGAGCAAAGGAAGGATAATATCCTTTCTGGACAGAAAGTGTTCTTCCTTAGGAAGGGGCCAAGGTATTCTAAGCTCTAAATCATGAGGATGAATGCCCGCATCAGATTGGGGATTATAAAAATTATCGGTCTTGTACTGAACAATAGCAGTTTCGCTGGTCACAATAAATCCATGTGCAAACCCTCGGGGGATATAAAACTGGAAATGATTGTCGGCTGTGATTTCAACAAAACAATATTGCCTATAGGTGGTTGAATCGGGACGGATATCCACTGCCACGTCCCAGATAGATCCCTGGATGACCCTCACTAACTTGGCCTGTTCGAAAGGTGGGAGCTGAAAATGCAGCCCACGTAAAACTCCAAGCGACGACTTAGATTCATTATCCTGGACAAATTTCACACCAGGAAGAAACTCCTCAAAATCATTTAGATTATAGCTCTCCTTGAAATAACCCCGCTCATCATCAAATACTTTGGGCTTAATAAGCAGAACTTCAGGGATTGATTGTTTGATGGCTTCAAAACTCATAGATTTTCATTCAACCTTCTTTTACCTAGATCTTCTATATCAGCTATTTTCAAACCCTGCCTTCGCTCTATCGTTTGCACGAATTGAGATGCTTCAAGGAGTGAGTCAAATGTTCCTGTATCAAGCCAAGCATACCCTCGTTGCATAATTTGTACCTGGAGTGATTTATCCTCCAAATAGTATTGATTAACAGATGTAATCTCAAGCTCACCTCTTGCTGAAGGTTTCACATTTTGAGCCACTTTAACAACTGAATTGGGATAAAAATAGAGTCCTACTACTGCGTAGTTACTCTTGGGATCCTTTGGCTTCTCTTCAATTGATAGAGCTTTTTTTGATTCGTCGAATTCAACCACACCATAGCGTTGAGGATCTTCTACATGGTAGGCAAAAACAACTGCATCATTTTCTTCCGCTACAATCCGCTTTGACTCTTTGAGCATGTCTATCAAGCCATGTCCAAAAAAGATATTATCTCCAAGGACTAGACAGACATCATCATCCCCAATAAATTTGTCGCCTAGAATAAACGCTTGAGCTAATCCATCAGGGCTTGGTTGGACCACATAAGAAAACTTTGCTCCAAAGCGGCTACCATCTCCAAGCAATTCCTCAAATCTGGGAAGGTCAGTAGGAGTGGATATAATGAGGATTTCCTTAATATCTGCTAGAAGGAGTGTAGACAAAGGATAATATATCATAGGCTTATTGTAGATTGGTAAAAGTTGCTTGGACACCACACGTGTAATGGGATGTAACCTGCTGCCTGAACCACCTGCTAGAATTATCCCTTTCATTATTTCACCCCTAATCTTTCCTGCTCATAAATTTGTTTTTGCTGCAAAGCTTTCCACCAGTCCTGATTTTCTAAGTACCATTGAATGGTTTCTTTGAGACCTGCTTCGAAGGTATGGGAAGGTTCCCAACCCAGATCAGATCGAATCTTTGAAATATCCATGGCATAACGGATATCATGGCCCGGTCGATCTGTGACATAAGTGATCTGCTCACGATAACTTTTTCCATCACTTCTGGGTTGGATATCATCCAGGATTGAGATGATAGTCTCCACAACTCGTAAGTTGGTAACCTCTTCTTCCCCACCCACCAAGTAAGTCTCTCCCAATGAACCATTTTCAAAGACATTATAAATTGCCTCACAATGATCTTCCACATGCAACCAGTCCCTAATATTCAATCCATCGCCATATATGGGCAGCGGTTTGCCTGATATGGCATTGATGACCATGAGGGGGATCAATTTTTCAGGGAATTGGAGTGGACCGTAGTTGTTGGTGCAATTGGTGAGTAAAATGGGAAATCCAAAAGTGCGTCCCCAGGCTCTCACAAGATGATCTGACCCTGCTTTGGAAGCTGAATAGGGTGAACTGGGATCGTAGGGCGTATCAATTCTGAATAATTCATCAGGACCCAGGGAGCCAAAAACCTCATCAGTGGAAACATGAAGGAATCTAAAATTTTCTTTTTTTTCTCCTTCAAGACCTTTCCAGTAATTGTGCATTCTGTCTAACAGAATTGCTGTACCCACTACATTGGTCATGATAAAGGGAATGGGGCCGTCAATGGATCTGTCCACATGGGATTCAGCTGCAAAATGGATAATACCATCGGGCTGAAAGTCATCAATAACTGACTGAACCAGGTTGGCATCTGTGA
>Ga0233437_1002780_pt1 | contig 25170 bp, 30 predicted proteins | sample SI_122_August201_FD_182714 | JGI IMG/M metagenome (GOLD analysis project Ga0233437, IMG submission 182714) | Seawater microbial communities from Saanich Inlet, British Columbia, Canada - SI_122_August2016_200_MG | ecosystem: Environmental > Aquatic > Marine > Inlet | place: Canada: British...
GAATTCATAGAAGGCCTCTCTACATGGTATGTTAGATTATCCAGAGATAGATTTGCTGAAGGGAATTGTGATTCAAAAACAACTCTCAATTATATTCTTGGAAGATTAAGTTTAGTTATTGCTCCACTTATGCCTTTTGTGGCTGAGAAAATCTTTCAAAAACTTAACGGAGAAAAAGAATCTGTACATCTTGCAGATTGGCCAAAGTCAGATAAGAAAAAAATTGATGAGAATCTAGTAAAAGAGATGGAGACCGTTAGGGAAGTTGTCTCAAATGGATTAAGAACGAGAGATCAAAAGCAGATTGGATTAAAATGGCCACTCGCAAAAGCAATAGCAATCCTTCCAGAAAAAATAGAAATATCAGATACACTTAATGAAATAATTAAAGATCAACTGAATGTAAAAGACCTAGAAATTAAATCAGGGTCTGAATTCTCCGTCGAGCTAGACATCAAAATGACTCCTGAACTAGAAGCCGAAGGATTTGCTAGAGAGATTTCTCGTCGGGTCCAGGCCGGAAGAAGAAAGATTGAACTTAATCAAGAGGATAAAATAACTCTAACAATAAGTTCAGAATTTGATGAACTTCTAAAATCTCAAAAAACTTTTATCTCTGATAGGGTTGGCGCAAAGACCGTAGATTTTGGAGAAACAAAAGAAAATAGCGACTATAGCGACGAGGGAAAGATAAAAAACAAAAACTTTTCTTTGAAATTTAATAAAGTCTAGTTTTTACCCCTCAAGTATAGGAAATTCTACAGAAACATTTAAATACTATATTTATTATAAAGCCTTATGATTGTCAAAGAAGAATTTTTGGGAAGACTAAGAAAAATCTTTGACCTGAACTTATACGAGGTGAAGGTTTGGACGGCTCTTTTGTCCAGAGGGACATCAACAGCGGGAGAACTTTCAAGCATCTCGGATGTTCCAAGGTCAAGAACTTATGATATTCTCGAATCACTTGAGAAGAAAGGATTCATAGTTATGAAATTAGGAAAACCAATAAAGTTTGTAGCTCTTAAACCTGAGGAAGTTGTTGAGAGAGTAAAAAAGAATCTAGTTACTGAAGCAAGTAATAAATCTAAAAGATTAGAAAAGCTAAAGGGTGACGAAGTTTTAGGAGAACTAAACACATTATTTACTGACGGAATAAAGTTTGTAGAACACACTGACCTTTCTGGAGCACTAAAGGGAAGACAAAATATCTATAATCATTTAGATATGTTAATTAGGGAAGCTCAAAAGACAATCACCCTTGTAACAACAAAAGAAGGACTTAGTAGAAAATTAGAAGTATTACTCCCAAGTCTTGAAAAGGCTAAGAAAAGAGGCGTAACAATTCGTGTTGCTGGACCAATAACTACAGAGAATAAAAACATTGCAAAAGAATTTGGAAAAGTCGCAGAAGTTAGAAATGTAGAAGATTTACAAGCAAGGTTTATGATTATAGATTCAGAACAAATTATGTTTATGCTTCTAAATGATACAGACGTCCATCCAACATACGATCTTGGAGTTTGGATTAATACAGAATTCTTTGCACAGGCCCTTGAACAATTATTTGAGATAGCCTGGAAAGATATGAAGAAAGCCTAAGAATTTATGGAAAATTTTATTACAAGCGGTCTAGAACTTACACTACCAATAATATTACTTCTTATTTGGACTACAATTTGGAAAGCTTTTGGTTTATGGAATGCTGCCAAGAAAGATAATAGAATAATATTTATCTTAATTTTAATTCTTAATACTGCAGGAATTTTACCTATTGCATACCTATTGTATCTGAAATATAGTAAGGAAGATAAAATTGAAAAGATTAAGAAAACCTCAAAGAAAAATAAATAATTACATTTCTTCTAAAGTTTCTATTCCTAAAAGTTCTAAGGATTTTTTTAATGTTTTCCTAAAGGAGTCAACTAACTTTAACCTAAATGATTCCTTCTCTGAACCCATTACTGGACAACTATGATAAAACTCATTAAATATTTGTGACAATTCATAAGAATAATTTGCTATTAAATTAGGGGCTAGGTGTGTATAAGCATTTTCAACAACGGAAGGAAAATCATCAATCTTTTTTACCAAGGCTACTTCGCCATCTTCCAAATTCTTTATTTTTATTTTTGCTTTTGATTTTACTTTTCTAAGAATTGATGATGCCCTTGCGTAACTATATAGAAGATAGGGTCCGGTGTCACCTTCGAATTTTAATGCCTCTTTCTTATCAAAGATAATCACCTTTCTAGGATCTTGTTTTAACATAGAATATTTGATTGCAGCGACGGAAACTTTCAACGCACGCTTCTCAATTTCTTTTTTTGAAACCTTCATACTCTTCTCAGAAATCCTCTCTTTTGTATAATCTGTAATCTCTTTCATAAAATCTGAATAAAGAATATTATCTCCAGTTCTTGAAGACATCTTTCCAGTAGACAATCTAACCATACCAAAGGGTAAGAAAAGATAATTTTTTGCATTGGAAAATTTCATCTTCTTTAGGGTTTTTACAACCTGTTCTCCATGATGCTTTTGCTCGTCACCTATTGTCGTAATATGCTTATCACAGTTATAGTCTTTGCTTTTTAATTTTGCCAATGCTATGTCCTTTGCTGAATAAAGAACTGTCCCATCGCTCCTCAAAAGAACAAATACTCCCAAATTGTCTTTTCTGAAATTCATTATGACTGCGCCTTCGCTTTTTTTTGCGATTTTCTTTTCTAAAAGTTTTAAAGCTATTTCTTTCCCGGGAAGCTCTACTTCTGATTCGAAATATTGTCTATCAAAATGAGTTCCTAATTCAAGGTAAATCTTATCCCAAGACCTTATAGAAAGTTTCCTTGTCTTCTCCCATAAAGAATTTATTACTTTATTATCTTTCTTTTCGATATGATTATTTATTTTATTTACCTCTTTTTGTGCTTCTGGATTTTTCTCTAATCTTTTTACCGCATCTACATAAATAGAAGCAATCCAAGACTCCTCTTCTTTTAGTCCCTCTTCCTCATGAAAGTTCTTATAACACCAAATCCACTTAGCAATATGCATTCCTGTGTCTCCAGAATAATTGGCCCGTATTGTCTTATTCCCAAAGAATTCTGAAATTCTTGCTATACTTTCTCCGAGCGAGGTCCCCCTAATGTGTCCCACGTGAAATGCCTTGTGAGTATTTGGCTGAGAAAACTCAATCATAATCTTTTGATTTTTGATTTTTGACCTCCCCCAATCATCCTCTTTTACACTCTCTAGAACTTTTTCTACTAATTTAGTTTTATCTGTAAAAAAATTAAGGTATGGTCCTTCTGCTTTTAATTCAGAAATACCCTCAGGTAAATTTTTCGATAATTTTTCTGAAAGTGCTTTTGCTATCTCCCCTGGTGCTTTTTTCATAGACTTTGCTAGAACAAAACAGGGAAATGCAAAATCTCCTAATTGCATCTCAGGGGGAATCTCAATTAAGCTCAAAATTTCCTCTTTTTTTAGATCAATCTTTTTTACAAGAACCTTCGCTATAGCTTCTTTCATAGTTTGGAATGATTAATTGAGTTTATTAAAGTTTGGGAAAGCATAGGTTTAAAAGGGAAGAGGAATATTTATTTTTATAGGTACAAGATAAGATGTTTAAGATTTCTAATTATAAATTTACAAGGAGGATAAAATGAAGTTATACGTAGGTAATTTAGCTTGGGCTGTTGATAGCGCAAAGTTAAAAGAAGCATTCGCATCTTTTGGTACTGTTTCTGATGCTGTTGTAATTACAGATAAGTATTCTGGTCGAAGCAAAGGTTTCGGTTTTGTTACAATTGACGAAGAAGAAGGCGGAGCTAAAGCTGTTGCAGAAATGAACGGAAAAGAACTCGAAGGTCGAGAAATCAAAGTTTCTGAAGCTCAACCACGAGAAGAAAACTAAGTTTTCTAATCAAAGTTAAAAAGTCCTCTGAAAAACGAGGCGTTTTTTATTTTTTTATTATTTGTTATGTTATTCACTAATTTTTGTAGTGCCAGGCGTGGGCGTGGTTTTGATTTTACCGTTGCTGTTTTATGATTTGTCTTCGCTGTTTTTAGTTTTTTATGATTTTGGGGAAAGTTTGGGGCGTTGAATGCGGCTATAACAAATATTAAAAAGCTTGAGGGGCATGAAGTTAAGTAAGGTGATGGAATGAAAAAGAAATTATTATTAAATTATGTTTATTGGCCTCCCGTTGGTCATGTCCTTGAAGCAGCTAAATATGCTAAAGGATTTTATGATGCAAATAATAATCTTGAAATATCTGTCTTGTTGAATAAAGACAGCCCAAACGAGATGATTAAACTCTGTCCTTGGATTAAAAAAACATACAGTATTGATTTGTCAGATTCTTCCAAAGGTCTTGCCAAAATTCCTAAAAAATGGGATTATGTTGTGATTGATAAGAGGGCAAGAGATTTCTACTCGATGTCTTCCGAATTAAAAGGATTTCATCAAGATTTTTTTGAAAAAGTTAATGCGAAATTATGGAAGGGATATACCAACTTTTGGAAAGTTGGAGAAAAATCTCCTTTGAAATATATTCCAAATTCCAAGGTTGCACTTAAACAAGGTCCTAAACCAAGGGACTTTATGAAGAAAAAATTAAAATCTAAGAAGAATATTTGTATAATGTTGGGCGGATCGGGAGGCCCTGGGAAATATCCCTCAATAGAATCTTGGATTTATATCTTAAAAGAATTAAAAGAAAATTTTCCAAAATATGATCTTATCTTAACCGGGGTTTTGAAAAATAATTCTGGAAGGACCTTCACAAAATCTTATGGCTCCAAAGAAATTGGAAAACTTAAAAAAGAAATTCCAGAAATTAAAGACATGTACAATATTGGTTTAATGAATCAGGTGGCATTGGTTGAAGCGTGTGATCTGTTTATTTCACCACATACAGGATTTGGATTTATAGCGCCCTTGGTTGATACTCCCTGGTTAGCAATTTCAGGGTCTAACTGGCCGGAATATTTTCTGAATGATGTGTCGTTTTATTCTGCAATGGACGGTCTTAAACATTATCCCGGATATTGTTTTTTGAATCAGCCAACTAAAGATCAGAAAGAAAGACTAAGAAGGTATTTTGGATTTGATAATGAAACAATGAAAAAAAGATCTAAAGATATACTGTTTGGAGCAAAAATATTATTGAATGAAAAAATATCTTATGAACAATCTGTTAAGGTCCATTTGAAAAATCTGAAGAAATTTAAATTTAAACTTTCGTCATTCTTCTTTTTTGACGATGCAATTAAGGGAAAAGATTTTAAAAAATGGTAAGGGTAAAAAATAAAAAGCCTCCTTTTTTGTTAGAGCTATGAAAATAAAGGGCGTTCATGAGAAAGAAGTCAAAGAGTTTATTGAAAGAAACTATCTATTAAAAATTAAAAAAATAAAGTATCACCCTATTGGAGAGGATGGATGTTCTTATATTTTAAACTCTAAAAGAAAAAAGTATTTTGTAAAAGTTTTTAATAAAGGAGAAAAGGCCTTCAAGAGCGTTCGTGAAGTGAAAGTTACTCTCGATTTTTTATTTAAGATAAGGAAGGATTATGGGTTTGAAAATGCACCGCTCCCTCTAATAAATAAAAATGGTAATTTAATATCAAAAAACAATGGATTTTCGATGGTTGTTTATGATTATATTCAAGGGAAGAACTTATCTAAGATTTCAAGAAAGGATTATAAAGAATTGGGTATCATTTTAGCCAAACTTCATAATATTAGACCCAAAGATTTCCCCAAAATCAAATGTGAAAAACTAGATTTAAAGGCAGAGAAAATAATATTTGACAAGATTGCAGAAGTAAGAAAGAGGAATTTCAAAAAAGGGAGTAGCGGAGATAGGTTGAAAAAAATACTTATTTCTGGAGAAGAGGGCATTATTAAGGGGTTTGATTTTTTGAAAAAAAATGTAGGATACATAAGGAAGAATAGGAAAAGTTACGCAATAACCCACACAGACCTCCATGGATTCAATATGATGAAAGGAAAAGGCGACATTTACTTGATAGATTGGGATTCTTTGGAATTCGCACTTCCAGAGAAAGATCTTAGGTGGTTCAGAGAAGATAGAACATTGGAAGAAAATTTCGCAGAAGAATACTCGAAAACATTGGATAAAAAATTTAGGTTAGATAAATTAGCGTTTAAATATTATGAGATAAGAAGACGGCTTGCTATTCTGGGATTTTTCTCCAATATTCTTTTATCTAGAGAACTGGAAAAAGGTGAAATAAAAAATTATATTAGACCTATTGAAAAAGGTACGAAGAAAATTATGAAGATTTTAAAAAAATGGCCGGAATAGAATGGAGAAATAAGAGGTTAAGATGAAAAATTTAAGTCTTATTGAAGCAAAGAAAATTCTTGAGGTCGAGCTAGGGTCAAAAGTCGATTCTATTAAGGATTCAAGTTTTGGCGGAGATCATTTAATCTTCATCGCAAAAATAAAGAAGAAAATGTTTGTTTTACGATATTCGCTAAGAAATAAAAATTCAATTGCAATACAAAAAGCGGTATCTGAGTCCTGGAGGGAAAAGGACGTTAAGGTACCAAAAACTATTATTTTCAATAAAAAATATCTTATTGAAGAATGCATTCCTGGCCTTGATGCAAATGCGGCAAAACTTTCAAAGACCGAAAAAAAGAAAGTTTTTAGAGAACTTGGATTCCAATTAAGAAAAATGCATTCAGTGAGGGAAAGTGGGTACGGAGATTTTATCTCAGCTAGAAAAGGAAGATACAAAAGTTGGAAAAGTTTTTGTGATATTTATTTTCTTAAATCGTTACGCGGGTCTTTAAAGAAAGGTAGGGTTAGTAGGGCAGAGTACGATAATGCTCGTGAGATATATAAAAATTATTCACCTCATTTAAAATCCTTCAATAAGCCAACACTACTCCACGGAGATCTTTGTTTACCTAATTTTATGGTGGATAAGGGGAAGTTCTCTGGAATTATTGATCTGGCAGATGCTAGGTGTGGTGATCCTCTTTTTGACATAGGAACGCTCCACCAGCATACGCGAGATGAAGACCTAATAAGGGAATTACTAAGAAACTATAAAAAAACAGATTTTAATTTAATAATTTTTTATGCATGGTTAGTTTCGGGTAAAAAAGTTAATAGCTATAATGAAAAAAGGTGGAAAAAGAAGAAAAAACAATGGGATATGTTTTCAAGACAATTAATTTCCCAATTTTAACAGCAGACGCCCCAACATAAAGTGAACTAAATGTGTCAGCTCTCTGCGTGGGCGCTTCTAATCTCTTAGTTTTACCGTCGATAAAAAAGAGAACAGCGACGACAAAGTTAATCATTCTTGATTTCTTGAAATGTTAGGGCGTTGAATACGGTGAGGGAAGGTTGTGCTTATACTCTTTTTTATCGCCCTGTATGTTTACAAATAATGATTTGTTATTTACATTTACCGTGGCAAAGGATTTTGATGCTTTTTGTTTTGGGGAATAATTTTTGTTTTGACAAAAACTTTGAATTGTAAAATAAGGGATCTTGTTAATTTTGGCCATTGAATTTTGGTGTATGTGTCCTTGGAATACGGCCAATACCTTTTTTGATTTTTCCAATATTTCTCTAATTTCTGAAGCATTTTCAACTTTGGTATATCTTTCTGGAGCGATAGACCATATTGGATTATCTTTTAATTCTTGATTTGATAATAATTTGTGGGTGAAGATAATTACTTTCCCTTCAGTACTCTTTAATTCTTCTTTGAGCCATCTGATTTGTTTCTCGGAAATATTTCCTCCTATTACTCTAGATTTTCTCCTATGGTCTGGTTTACTTGCTTTCATATCAAAGGAGTTTAAAAAAATTAGTTTAAACCCTTTTATTTCCTTAGAATAATATGGTTTCTTCAATTTTAGAATACTTTTTAATTCTTTTATAGATAATAATTCTAATTCGTGATTCCCTATAACGTGAAATATGGGGCTCGGAATTTTCTTAATATTCTTTAGAATTGTTGGAAAACTCTTTTTGGGTTTTGCTTCAACTAAATCTCCTAAGTTAACTACAAACTCTTGTTTTCCCTTTTTAAGAATTTCAATTAATTTTGGAAAGTTTTTTACTGATTCTTCGCCCTTTATCCCTTTAGAGGTATTTTTGATTTTTCCAGGGTCATAATGAACATCCGTAAATATTGAAAACTCAAGTTCATTCTTAGAGTATATTAGTTTTGAGTCTTTAACTTTGTTATAAAATCCCGATTTAGTATTTTTGGAAGGAAAATGACATATAAAATCAGATTTATGTTTGACTTTTTTCTTATTCCTCAAAATTCTCTCAAACTTTATGTTTGAAGAAAAAGCTCTAGAATAATTTCTTTTCTTTGTCCAGCCTTTTAATTCTTTTAGCTCTGGAGGAATATTATAAGATTCATCAACTTCAACTAAAAGATCTATATCTGATGCTTCATGTCCCTCATAAAGCTTTTCATAAACCCCGAAGGTTTTTTTCGCAAGTGAGCCCCAAATCCAAACTTTGCTGAAAAAAGGATATTTCTCTAAGTAAGGGAGGATAAATTCAATAAATTCCTTTCTAGCAGCTTCCTGGTCTGGATAAATATATTTAAGCGGTTTTCCCTCTTTGAATTTGCACTTATGAGTTTTCCAAGATTTATGGCTCATAAGCAACTAAGAGAAAAAGAGTTATTAAACATATTGTCTTAAAATGGGAGTTATAGTGCATTAGTCCAACCTAACGTTGATTCCATACAACTTCTTACAAAAACTATTTAAACTCCTACAACTTCTGACAACTATAAAGAAATTCAAAAAGATCGATTGTAGTTTCTTGAAAATCACATGGTGGTATTCTACCTGGCGTGGGCGTAAAGTTTTACCGACGCTGATTTGTAATTTGTCGTCGGTGTTTTTGGTTTTTTATGATTTTGTGGAGAGTTGGGGCGTTGAACCCCGAGGCGAAATGTTTAAATAAATAAATTCATGAATATTTCTATGGAAAAAATTAAATTCAATAAAAAAGAAGTATTAGAAAGATTGCACTATCTCGACACAAGATTAGATCATGAATTGGAAGAAGAGCCAACAACAAGAGAGAATTTTCTTAGATTAATAAAAGAAGTTAGAAAAGAGCTTAAGATTATGAGTATTGGTCAATTGAGAAATAAGCAAAAACAAATAGATGAAGAGGGGGATAAGTGGAGAACAAGAATGGAAAATCAATACTGCAAGAAGATAGATCTTGACCCAAAACTATGTTGTGTTGACGATTACCATATTGGAAATATGGATGGGGTAGAAGTATCTCAGGGAATGCCCCTTGAAAAAGTTTTTAACAAAAGTAATATTGAAATGAATAAAAGAATAGGGTCTGCAAAGAGAAACTTAGATTTATCGTGGAGTTTAGATCCTGTTGTTGTTAGGCCGTATGGGGAAGGGAACTTATTTGAAGTTATAGCTGGAAATCATAGGGTAATGGCTGCGATAAGTTTAATGAGTAAAACAATCCCCGTTCTTTGTTTTTGTAATGGTGATGATAATGGGATTGTTGAGGATTTTATTATTTAATAACACCCCTAGTTACTCCCCGTTCGGTTATTCTACTCCCGCACTACTGCCGGCGTGGGCGTTCCAATACTTAAAAATTTTACAATTCAACCCAATGCCCTTTACTCTTCTGCGCCCTATCCTTAACACTTCCTTTCTTATTTATCCTAGGCCTTCCAGATTCTCTCTCTTTTCTAAGTGTTATATCTAAACTTTCAAGTAAATTACCAATCCCATCTTCAAAACAAACTATCTCTCCAGCTTCTCCCTTAACTCCACTCTCTCCGCCAAAGTTAATAACAGAATCTGCTAAATAAGAAACCAATAATAAATCATGGTCAATTACAAATGCTGTTTTTTCTTTTTCAACCATCATATCCTTAATCACCTTAGCCACATTAATCCTTTCTTCAACATCCAAATAAGCACTAGGCTCATCAATTAAATAAATGTCAGCATCTTTTGCAAGAGCTCTAGCAATTGAAAACCTTTGCAATTCACCTCCAGATAAATCCTTTACTTTTTTACTCTGTAAAACACCTAAGTTTAGTTGACTAGATAATTTCTTTGTAATTTTTTCTTTGAAAATTATATCCCTAACAATTTCATCACTTTCTGTAAAAAGATATTGGGGTTTATATGAAATATCTAAATCCAAATTCAATTTTTGTTTCTTACCATTTTGTTCAACTTCCAACTCTCCGGCCAAAGCTCTAACAAAGGTAGTCTTTCCAGTTCCATTCCTACCTAAAATTCCTATAACGTGATTTTGATGAATTTCCCCGCCTTTTACATCTAGATTAAATCCAGAATCGAATCCAATTTTAAAGTCCTCCCATGAAGAAATCTTCAACCCAGAATTAGGCGCATTCTTTGTAAAGTTGAATTTAAGCTCTTTATCCCTGATTCTCATGTTTTCGTCTCTTAGAAACCCTGAAAGGTACGCATTCACCCCTTCCTTACTAGTCTTAGGACTAGAAACTGCACCAAAAGCCCCCTGCTCCCCAAAGAAAATTGACAAGTAATCTGTCAAATAATCTAAAATTAAAAGATCATGTTCAACCACAACAATAATATTTTCTTCTCCAACCCCTTTAATAAATTCACTTACTCTTAGTCTTTCCCCAATATCCAAATAAGCTAAAGGTTCATCATAGAAATAAATATCTGCTTCACCCAATGATGCTGCAATTATCGCAATTCGTTGTAATTCCCCGCCAGAAAGTTCATTAAGTTTGTTCTCTAAAACAGGTGTTACATTTAACCTTTCAGCAAATTCCTTTATCTGAGATTCTTTTCCTCTTTCTTTCAATAAATCAATTGCCTTAATATCTTTTGAAAGAGAACTTAAATTCTGAGGTTTATATGCTACCTTTTTCCCTTCAAGTTCTTGAAAATAAGTCATTAATTCCTGACCTTGGAAAAAATCTTTCAGTTCTTCATTAGTTACCTTCTCCTTACCCAAGTTTAATTTCTCTTGACCTGCTAAAATCTTAACGGCAGTTGTTTTACCAATCCCATTCCTACCAAGCATTCCCAAAACACTTCCCTTTCTCGGAGAGGGTAGACCATACAATGCAAAACCATTTTTCCCATACCTGTGAATTATACTGTCATCATTAATTTCGGGAATATTAATAATTTTTATAGCACTAAATGGACATCTTTTTTCACAAATTGCACAACCCATACATGTTTTTTCATCTATCTTTGAGAATTCATCTATAGTTACACAAGTATCCGCTTCTTTTTTCTCAATAGGACAAACCTTCTTACATTCATGCCCACATGCTAGAGACTTACATTTTTCTTTGTCAATTACTGCAATTCTTGCCATGAAAATATTTAGAAAGATATTATTTTAAAGGTAACTATTCACACTTCTTAACTACTGTTCCACACTCTGGACAGAATTTTTCCCCACCTTCGAAAAGCCAATTACAATTTTCACACCTTTTCTCTTCTTTTTTTGTCTCAACAAGAGCCTCATAATCATCTCGACCAGAAAGAATTTTTCCCATTATAGATTTTATTTTCTCTTTATCTTCGCCATCTGTCTGAAACTTTCTTAAATCAAATCCATCCATAGGAACTAAAAATATTCTCCATTTTTAAGTTTTGCTAATCCCTTTCAACAATTTTATACTTCTTATCAAATCTTTTTTGTTTTACTAAAGAAATTACTCCTTCAAAAAATAATCCCATTCCTGCAAGAAACCAAAACCAATCTGAATCTATAGCTAAAAAGCCAAGAAGTTTTAAAACAGTTCCAAGAACTATTAAAGAACCAAAGGTAATAATCATAATATAGGTTGCATACTTCATAATAAATTAATGATCTAAAATTTTATAAAACTTTGCATATCAAAAACTATCTCTCCAATAACTAGCACCTGAAAAAACACCAACAATGGCAGAAGCCACTACAAAATAAACAGACCAACTAACACCCCAAGTCAAAAAGACAAATGCAAAGGCTTGAAGTGTTGTCTGAACCTTTCCAATAAACCTTGTAGCACTAAAGTATGGAATTGATTTTATTCTTCTATATATAAAGGCGGGAAATGCAACAATTTCACGAGATAAACAAAGAAATAATAGAATAAGCTCATTAAATGATTCCCAAAGAAAAAAGATTAATGCTATTGCAAAAATTGTTATAAAAATCCTATCTGCAACTACATCAAATTTTTCTCCAAACATTGTAACCCTATCGAACCTTCTAGCCCATTGACCATCCAAGAAATCTGTAATACCTGCAAGAGCTAAAAACAAAGCTGCAAAAAAACGATCTCCAACAAGGAGAAGATAATAAACTGCAACAAGAGTCAAAGGAACTCTAAGAGAAGTTATAAAATTTGGAAGATTGATTATTTTTTCTTGCTGTTTAACCATCTTTTGAATGAGGGGAGGAGGATTCGAACCCCCGTAGGCAAAAGCCACAGCCGCTTAAAGGCTGCCCGTTTGGCCGCTCCGGCATCCCCTCGGATAGCGGGGACAGGATTTGAACCATGTGACCTCGAGGTTTCCTAGACAACCGTATAGGATTGAAACCCTATGGGTTACTTATGGGCCTCGCGAGCTGACCAGACTGCTCCACCCCGCTATAAGGAAACTAAATTTATAGTGTTTTTAAGATTAATGTTTATCCAATTTAGAGAAAAAAACCATCACAGAAAGATTTTTAAAGAGAATTTTGGTTGAATATTTATGTTTTATGAACTTCTCGTAACTGATCATGTAAGAGTTGATCCAACAAAGTTTGGATTAGAAACAGGTGAAGCTGTGCGAACTCAATTAGAAGAATCTTATACTGGATTCCAAGATAAAGATGTTGGAACTGTCGTTGCTGTTTTAGAAGTTTTAGAAGTAAAGGAAGGTATTATTATTCCTGGAGACGGAGCAGCCTACTATGAATCTACCTTTAAAATCATAGTTTTCAGGCCAGAACTACAAGAATTGGTTTATGGAACTATTGAAGAAATTACTAATTTCGGAGCATTTATCAATTTAGGAGCGCTTAGGGGAATGATCCATATTTCTCAAGCAATGGATGATTTTGTCTCATTTTCAGAAACAGGATCCTTAAGTGGAAAGGAAAGTAAGAGAGTTTTAGTCTCTGGAGATAATTGTGTTGCAAGAATTGTTGCAATTTCCTACAAAGGGGAAGAACCAAAGATAGGATTAACAATGAGACAACCAGGATTAGGAAAACTTGAGTGGGTAAAAGCAGATAAAGAAAAAGCAGACCAACTTGAAGCAAAAGAATTAAAAAAACAAGCGAAGGAAACTAAAAAATAAAATGGCAGGAAAATCAAAAGAAAAAGCTTGTTTAAATTGTAAGGCAATTTACTTTGATGATAAATGTCCTCAATGTGGAGAAACTCCTTCTTCAGATAGCTTTAAAGGAAAAATATACATTTTTAATCCAGAAAAATCCGAACTTGCAAACAGATTAGAAATAGCTAAGAAAGGAGAATTTGCAATAAAAACCAAATGAAAACTAAAATATTAAACCAAACAGAAAATCCATTATTGTCAAGAACGGAGTTAATAGTAGAAATAGAAAGCGAAGCTACACCTACAAGAAAAGAAGTTATTGATGCTCTTAAAAAAGATGAAGAATTAACAGTAATAAGAAAGATTTCTTCTAACTTTGGAAGAAACCAATTCATTGCGGATATTGTAGTATATAAGGACAAAGAATCTAAAGAAAAATATGTAACAATTCCTAAGAAAACCAGAATTAAAATGGAAGCCGAGAGAAAATCTGCTAATGAAGCAGAAGCTAAAAAGAAAGCAGAAGAAACTGCAGCTGCCGAAAAACCAGTAGAAGAAGCTCCTGTTGAGACCGAAGAAGCAAAACCCGAAGTTGAAAAACAAGAAGAAACTGCAGAACAACCAAAAGAAGAAAATAAAGTAGAGGAGAAAAAAGAATAAAATGTCAGTTAAAAAACCAAAAATAAAAGGAAAGAAAGCGCATAAGAATAAACCTACTTCTAAAAAAGCTAGTAAGTATAAAATTGAAGATGGAAAGCTAACAAAAGCTAGAAGTTGTCCAAGGTGTGGCCCAGGAATATTTTTATCAGTTTCGCAAGGAAGATCATATTGTGGAAGATGTCATTTAACCGAGTTTGACAAGAAAGAAGTTGATGCTAAATTAGAGAAAAAATAATTTTAGGAATTTTATAATGAGAAAATACATAAAAAACAAAGGAACAGAATTGGATATTGACCAGAGGATAGATCAATTTGAAGCAAAGGTTGAAGCTTTCAAAGCAATCTATGGAACTTCAATTACAATGCTTGAAGCAGATTACACACACGGAAGAGATTAAAATATTTTAATGCCATAAACAAAATCGTTTATCTTTGGGCTTACATAAGTTTATATTAAAAGTATGTACCCTAGGAGATGCGATAAAGCGTAATAAATTAGTACTCTATCGCTCTCTCCTGGGGAAAAAGAGGTGATAATATATTGAATTACTCAAACTTTATAAAGCTTTCGGTTATGTTGTAATTTAAGAGTGACAGTGGTATACCAATAAACTAATTTATCACAATAAAACTTATTAACTTCTAAAACAATCCTTTGCTATGAAAAAAGAGGAAAGAATTAATCAATCTCAATTTTACAACCTAATTACAGGAGAAGAACTTAGCTGGCAGGCAATTATTTATGACCTAATTAAAACTGAACAATTGAATCCATGGGATATTGAAATCGGAGTACTTGCAGATAAGTATGCTGAAAAAATATCGGAACTAGAGGACGATGACTTTTTTGTTTCTTCAAAGGTTTTACTAGCATGTGCATTACTCCTAAGACTAAAATCAGAAATTTTAGCCAATAGTTACATCCAAGAACTTAACGATTCACTCTTTGGGAAAAAAGAAATGCAAGCTACCTTAGATTTAGAAAGTTTCATAATTGAAGATGGTGAACTTCCAATTCTAATTCCAAAAACTCCCATGGCAAGACACAAAAAAGTCACACTTGAACAATTAATGGGAGCCTTAAACCACGCCATGAATACTGAAAATCGGAGAATTAAAAGACATATAAAATCAAAACAAGCAGAGAAATCTGCATTAGTTGTTATGCCAAAAACAACTTTAATCCCATTGAAAGTCCGTGTTAAGAATATCTTCTCAATTGTTCAAGGCCATTTCAAGGTTAATAAAGAACATGTAGGTTTTCATGAATTAGCAAAAGATAAAGAAGAAAAACTAGCCACTTTTCTACCAGTCCTTCATCTTTCCAATCAAGAGAAAATCCACCTTCACCAACCAGTTCACTTTGAAGAAATCTACATTAGAAACAAGATACATCCAAAAGAGTTATCAGAATTAGAAGGAGTCTTAGGACTAATAGAAGAAGAGCCAGAGATAATTACAGAATTAGAAGAGGGAGAAAGAAAAGCCCATATTGGAAACGTAGCAATTAAGGTTGGTGAAATTAATTAATTAAATCTTTCTCACTCATTTCTTTTTCTTTTCCAGAAACCATATCCTTAACTTTATACTTTTTTCCTTTAACTTCATTCTCACCAATAATAATCACCTTTTGAATCTTTTTAACATTTGCATATTCAAGGGCCTTTTTAAGAGACTTATCTAGAAGTATTTGTGTAGAACTTCCATTTTCACGAAGACATTGTGCTAGTTGAATTGTTTTTTTATCTTGTCCCAAAGAAATAAGGAGATAATCAGTATAGTCTGGTTTTGTTTTTGCTAACATTGCAATTCTATCCAAACCAAAAGAAAAACCGAAAGATTGAACATCATTAATCATATAAGATCCTCCTGCAGCAATAGATCCTATATCTCCCTCTCCTACAACCTCTAAAATAGTTCCATTGTAATATGAAAGCCCTCTCGCCAGAGTTGGACTAAATTCTACTTTTACTTTATAATCCTTTAATAATCTTATAATTTTCTTAATTTCTCCATAGTATGAATATTTTTCAAGTTTTTCTGGACCTCCTTCGAGAATTTTTAAGAGTTTTTCTGCCCCAAGCTTTTTCAAGTTATCTGCAACTTCTTTCTTTGGAAGTTTATCAAGTTTGTCTAATTCCCTCATTACTTGTTCCCTTTTCATTTCTTTAATATTTTCAGTTTCAAGAATTTCATTAACCAATTTCCGATTATTAATCAATACTTTTGATTTTAATTGTAATTTATCTAAAATTGTAGTTAACATAAAAATCATTTCTGCCTCGTCGTTTGAACAACTTCCAACAGTATCTGCATCACATTGCGTAAACTCCCTTTGCCTTCCAGCCCTTATGGGTTCATTTCTAAAAACTCTTTCTACCTGGTACCTTTTATACGGCAATTTTTGATCTCTAGCTATTCTTTTTAGTTGAAAAGTATTTTCATATTTCAAGGCTAGCTTCCTCTTAGCCTTATCAACTAAAGTATAAATATCACTTACAACCTCATCATTTTTATTCTCTCCTCTGACAAATTCTTCTACCTCAATTATAGGAGTTTCTGCAGGTTCAAATCCAAATTGTTCGAAAGTTTCAACTATGATTTTCTTTATCTTTGCTCGCTTTCTGGCTTCATCTCCAGTGAAATCCTTAAAGCCTTTTACAACATTCGCCATATATTTTAATAGAAAATTCCCTTTAATTAGATTTTGGTCATAGGCAGCATCTTATGATAAACTTTTGCCGTAATTCTGCAGTCTGCCAAGGCATCATGAGCCTTTGAGTAATCAATTCCAAAATGCTCTGCAATTGTTCCAAGTTTTGCATTCTTATATGGATTAATCAAACCTTTCCTTTTAAGGTTCTCCCAGATATATCTTGTATCTTCCTTCTCCTGAGAGAAGGGAAGCTTAAACCCCTCATCTTCAAACATCACTGTTAAAAAGTTTTTATCAAAATGAACACAATGTCCAACAATCGGAACCTTATTTAGAGAGTGTAAATCAAGAAAACTATGAACTTCCTTACAAGCTTTCTTGGGAAAGATTCCCTTCTTATGGTGTTCATTAATATTGATCCCATTAATCCTCATTGCCGTTTTACTCAGGTTATAGTCATCGTGTTTAACAAATAAATGACTTTCATCAACAAATTTAAGCTTTGAAGGAGAAACATCAATGAGGGACATCCCAATTGTAAGAACTTGATGATACTCTGGCCTCAATCCACTAGTTTCCGTATCAATTACAAGCCTCTTCATAGGGCCTAAAAGTGCCAAGAGTATTTAAGTTTTCATATAGTTGTATGCGGAAACTATAAAAAGGAGCTTGACCTTGAATTCTAGCTGTTAAACAAAGATGATTGAAGAGATTATTAAAGACAAGACCAGTGCAGATCACCTTCTGTATGTAAGTTTGAAGTATACCAAAACCGGAGACGTAATTTTGAACCTTCTTTCTAGATGGAAGAACCTTCTGGAGATAAGTTTTGATTTTTTAATTGCCCAGAAAATTGAAGCAGGAAAAATTCCAGAAGAACCAAACAGCCCAAAACAAAGAATTGAGTTTATAAAGAAATATTTTAGAACAAAACTCGAAATTCAGGAAATTGTCAGCCTTTATATTTTCTTTAAGAGAGTTCCAGATTTACCAAAAACAAGAGTTGGAGAGTTCAGAAAAAATGTTGCCCTCAATGTAAAACTACCAAATGAGGTAGTGGTAGTAAATTTAGAAAAATTAAGCGAATATTCTGATAAAGTGGATAAGTTCATTAATCTCGTTAAAACTTTTAACTAAACACAACCCATAACTTCACAAAAATTACATAATTCTTTTCTCGCTGGCTCACCACATTCCTTACACTTCTTAATTTCCATCTTATTTTCTACCCTTAACTTAGGTAATAACTTCTGAAATCCTTCGACAACATCTTTTTTCTGTTCATTTGTGAGATTCTTAGTCCAACTTCTCGTATCAACCCTATATGTTCCAAAAGCACAAGGACATTTATCATAAAGAATTCTAAAATTATTTTTCCTAGCATACTTCATAATTTCTTCTTCTGGAGTAAAAAACATTGGCTTAATTCTCTGAACAAAGCCATCAACCTTTTTCCCACCGGTAGCTGGGGAAGAATTTACCCCCAATAAAATATTTCCCTTTAGAAAGTTCATTAAAACATTCTGTGCCTCATCATCTAGATTATGCCCTGTAGCCAACTTATCCGCCCCAAGCTTTTTAGCATATTTATTCAAAATCCATCTTTTTACAGTACCACAAACAGAACAACCAGTAAGATTCTTTTTCTTTTTAACAATAGCTTTGATAAAACAAATCCCTTGGCCTAATTCTTCTTTTAAATCAACAATTGTCAGAGGGATGTCATTTTGACTACAAAATTCCATCATATTTTTATTATGGATCTTTGACCATTCTCCGAGATTTAAGTCAATCATAAGTCCGTGAACATTATAGTTTAATTTTTTAAGAATATAAAGAAGAGATGTAGAGTCTTTTCCACCAGATAAAGCTACAACTATTTTTTCTTTTTTACTCAAAAGACTATGGTCTTTAATTGTTTTAACAATTTGTTTTTCTATATCCATAAAAGTTAGTATATTTATCCCTTAAAAAAGGCACGCATTTAGAACTAAAAGCTACTTAGCCCCGTAGCTTCTTGAAATCTATATAGCAAGTATTTTCCAAAAGACCTATCTTCATAATCCTCAAATTCGGTAGTGTAATGTCCTGTCCGATTTATCCAAAGGTCTGAAAAGAAACGTTCAATTTCCTTTTCAAATTTTGTTCCAAGAGGAGTAATAATCTTAACGTTCATTTCAAGATTATAATCTCCAATATTTCTCTTAGTTAAATTAGCAGAACCGAGAAAGACTATAACCTTTCCATTTAGTTTCTTAATTACGGTGATTTTACTATGTTGTTGTTCTCCCTTTGTATCATACCATCTAATTTTTATTTTATGATTAGAATCTTTTACTAATTCCCAAGCAACTTGCCTATTTGGAATCCCAGATTTTTCCCTTGCAAAAGCATCTTTATTAGGATCAAGAATAATTTCAATTTCTACTCCCCTTTCACTTGCACTTAAAAGGGATTTGACGATTTTCCTATCTGAAAGATAAAACATAACCATTTCAATCTTCTCTCCTTCAATAGTCTTTTTTATTTCTTCCAACAAACCATCCCTTATTTTTTGTTCTGTTAGTAATTGTACTTTGATTTCCCCTTCAGTTTTTGGAAGTTCAAGATTTTCATAAATATCTTTTATTGTCTCATCCTTACTTGAAAAACTAGAAATCCCGGCCTCTGTCCTCAAAATATCTAGGGCAACAGAATCAAAAATCTTTACACCAACATTTGAATGCTTTGAACTAGCTTCGTGAGGATTTGCAGAAGTAACAATACTCACCAACCTTTCTCCAGAGTCTGCAACAATAACTTTTCTATGATTAGCTTTTGTATTCATCAATTTTAAATAACTCCTCAAAGTTACCTTCTCTTCAATCTTCCCAAGAGGATGGGCAATCCACCCATTTCCTGATGTTCCAAACCATTGTACATAGGCTCTCCAAAAACCTGCATAAATAAAATTAATATCTCTCAGCTTTTGATTATTTGTTATTACAACACTAATATTATTTTCTTTTAGTTCAAGTAATTCTTCAGAAACATAATCTCCATAGAAGTTATTTATCTCATCAGTTGTAAAAACTATTTTAATTTCTGGAATTTCTTTTTTCTTTTTAACTAGAAGATTTTTCATATCGGTTGTCAAGTTTTTATATCTCACTTTCTCAGAATAATCCGTATTAAATAAAAACATATCAATCACAATAAACTTTTCTGCTTCATTAATTATTTTAAAAACTTCTTCAAAAATCTCTTGCTCGATTACTGTTTGATTATTTTTTATATAGTTCAAATCATAAAGAAATTCTATATCCTCGTCGGAGATGTTGTAAACATTCCCTTCAATACTAATGTCCTCCGGTGAGGGCAAGAATTTAGCATAGATGGATGAAATTGCCCAGATTACAAGAAAAGCTATAATTAAATACTTCAGGATATCTCTATTTTTTAGATTAGGAAGTCTCTTCATTCTATTCTCCTTTCCTTTTCAAATTTAATAATATTATCCATAACTTCCATTTTATCATAATCCTCTAAAAGAACATGATTAGATTCTTCAAAAGTTATAAGTTTTTTAATCTCTGAATTTATTTCTTCCAAAATTAGTCCTGCACTGTCAACGTCAGCAGTTTCATCTTCAGTGGAATGTTGTATTAATGTTGATTCATCCACCTGATCCAAATTTAAAAGAACTTCCTCAAAAAATTCAGAGGAATACTTCACCGGCTGAAAAGGCATATTCCAATAAGCAAGATGTTTTTCTAAACCCTCTGGAGAATTTAATTGTGCTATTGAAACCTTTTTACTATATACTGTCCAATCAGCAAAAAAACCCACATAACTTTCCAAGGTGAAAATTCTTATCAATTTATACCTTGCCTTAACATAGGGAGCAATTAGGTAAAGATTCTCAAATTCCTTATTTTGTGCAAGTTTTAATCCAATCGCCCCACCAAAAGAAAATCCAACAACATTTATATTTTCACATTTGAGATTCATAATTTCATACTCTCTTTCAATTTGTTTATACCAATCATCTAAGCTCAAGTTTAAAATTTTACTAGGAACCTCCCCATGGCCTTTTAGCCTCGGAACGACAATAGTTTCATTAAATTCTTTATTTAGACTAAAAGCCAGTTCCTTCATTTCATCAGGTGTTGAAGTATAGCCATGTATTAAAAGCCAACAAGTTTTTTCATTTCCTGGAAGAATAAATTCTCTAGCTCCTTCAATTAAACCGTCTTCAGAATAATTCCAGTAAGCCAAATCTCTTGAGTTTATTTTAGAAGTTTGTAGAAATCCAGTTTTTAGATAAATTCCTGCAAAAGCTAAGAAAAGAATTCCTAGAATAGAATATAACGCAATATACCTCTTTTTCATAAAATTACTTATTTTTCTCGATATAAAAAACTTTGCCAAAATTTATAAATGGCCTTAACCTCTAAAATATATGGATTTAAAGAAGGCGGTGACAACACGAAAGAGTGTTAGATATTTTGCACCAAAAAAAGCAGACTGGAGAAAAATTATTCAAGCAATAGATTATGCAAGATTTGCGCCTGCTGCAGATAATCAATTTATAAATAAGTTCATCTTAATTCAAGACAGAGATAAAATTGAGAAGATTGCATCTGCAGCGCAACAAGGATTTATCGAAGAAGCCAGTTTTGTAGTTGTAGTTGTTAGTGATCCAAGGCATTTGGTTAAACTATATAATGAACGTGGAGAAAGATTTACAGCACAACAATCAGGAGCAGCAATAGAAAACTTTCTTTTGGCTCTAAACGAAAGAGGATTAGCTTCAGGATGGATAGGACATTTCTCCGAGAGTATTGTTAAAGATCTGCTCCAAATACCTGAAGAGTTAACAGTTGAGGCCATTTTCCCAATAGGAAAAGAATCTAAAGCACGAAAAGCCCTCGGAAGTAATCCAATTGAACTAGAAGATATACTCTTTTTTGATGAATGGAAAAATAGGAAGATGGTGAAACAAAGAAGGGTTAGTGTGGATCACCTCTAAGATGGGAGACGAGGATAATATCGAAGAAGAGAAAGAAGATGATGAATTTGAAATGGGAGATGATTAAATTCTTAAAAATTAATTGAAACTAAAAAAATTTATTCTTGTTTTGCTGTCTCAATTGTTTCTTCAAGGGTGCCAGTTTTGTGTTTTTCTAAAACTCTTTGTTTTGCATTGCCATACATCTTTCTTCCAATTTCATAAAGACCAGAAGCAACATTTGTTGCAACGGGAATTAATAGAATTTCTGGATGATCATGTTTCACAGCATAAGCATAACCCACTATTTGTCCAACATCAGCAACAAGCCCCCCAATACAACCTGTATAAGCTCCAACCATCTCAGCATTGGAATCAAACTCATAAGAGGGTTTAACAGCATCATCTTTACAGCCTCTTACAAAAGAAGGTATAACATAAGGCATTGTTAATAAAGTCCATCCAACCTCTAAACCAGCATTACCAAATTCCTTAAAGGGTTTTCCAACTTTTGAGGCCTTTTCTTTTGTAAAACTGCTTCTAACTCCATCCCACATTTCTCCCAAAACTTCTTTCTTTGTTGGTTGATATTCTTCTTCCATAATACAATAAGAGAAATCAATACTTTATAAAGCTTCCGACTATGTTGTCTTTATAAAATAGTTACAATATACATTCCCTTAAAAACAAGTGGGATAAAAATAAAATCCCAAAAAAAATAATGGTTTTTCACCAGCGTATCTAACTTAAGTCATCTAGACCTAAATCGTTTACGCTAACATGGTTTTCTTCGTCAAACATTGATCCTTTGTTCTTTCCCAAGATATATGGTGACTTAACACCAGTCATAATTGTAATGACTCTTACTCTTCCTTGGAATTCCTTATTTACTCTTGCACCAATAATTACTTGTGCTTCTGGGCTCAAGTTTTCAGTTACAAGACGACCAATGGTATCGAATTCTTCAAGTTTTAAGTCTGGACCGCAAGTCACATGAATCAAAGCTCCTGTTGCACCCCTATAATCTACATCCAGTAATGGGTGTGTTAGGGCTTGCTGAACAGCAGCATCAACCTTTGCGTTAGAGTTGTCTTCACCAATACCAATAACTGCTACATCCCCATTCTTCATAATTGAAGAAACGTCTGCATAGTCTAGGTTGATTAAAGAAGGTAGTGTGATTGTCTCAACAATACCTTTAATCATAGTGGAAACTAACTCATTTGCGACAGCGAAAGCTTGTTCCATAGGTAATTGTCCTGCAATATCGACTAAACGATTATTGTCTAAAACAATTACTGTATCAACGCTTTCTCTTAACTCTTGAAGACCAAATTCTGCCTTATCTATTCGAGCTTTCTCAGCTTCGAAAGGCATAGTAACGACAGCAATAACTACAGCACCAGCTTCTTTAGCAAGTTGTGCTACAACAGGAATGGAACCAGTTCCAGATCCTCCTCCCATTCCGGCCAGAACGAAAACCATATCCGAATTCGCTACGGATTTCTTCAGGTCAGTTAGAGATTCTTTTGCAGCTTCTCTTCCTCGCTTAGGGTAACCTCCACATCCAAGACCTCGTGTGAGTTCTTTACCGATAAGAATTTTCTCATCAGCTTTTGTGATAGATAGGTGCAATGCATCAGTATTTACACCGTAAACAGTTGCTCCATTTATTCCCTTATTGAAAAGCCATGTTGCCATATTACAACCACATCCACCCATACCGAAAACCTTAATGTTGGCCTTTCCAGCCTTCAAATCATTAAAATTAATGCTATTAGCTTCAGCAGTTTCTATTGCTTCTTTTGCAAAATCAAGTGGCATCCTCTTTATTGTATAACCTCCTTTCAAGTTTCATATAAATAAAGAGCTCATCGAGTTTAAAAATATATATGTGGTGTGAAAGATGTTTTGGATAATACTTATTTCAAGCTCTTAGCGTAATCTCTAACCCTTTTCTTAAATTCCTTAAAATCTTTCTTCATAATTTTTGCTCCAGAAGCTCTATCGTGCCCACCAGCCGTAGCATTTTCAAAACCTTCTGTACATTTCTGTAATAATTCCCTAACATTGATATTTCCTCCCTGATTCCTACCAGAGATATTAACCATTTTACCCTTTTTTACATAAATCAAAACTACAGATTTAGGAAACTTAAATGCTGACACCGAAGAGACAGTAGATTTAACAGGATATTTTGAATTAAACAAATATGTCTTAATTTTACCAAGATCTTCCTTATGTTCTCTAAAAGCCTTAAGGTGTTTTTGTATCTCTCTCTCGACAACAAGAGTTTTTTTCTTAAATTTATAAAGATCCTTATAAGTTTTCAATCTTACAAGTATGTTAAAAACTACTTGTGGCTTTCTATGATGATATAAAATAAGTTTATTTAAATTAAAAACTGCAGTTTCAAGGAACTTTTTTAAAGTAATCTTTTCTCTCTTGAAAAAATCTTTTAGAAATTTATCATTTTCAGGATATTTATGACCCATATCTCCCATTACACCTGCAACTCCTTTCCATTCATCTAATTCGGTTAATTCAAAAGCAGTCCTACTAGAAGGCAAATAACCTTGATCAGTAGTTCGAAGTTCTAATATGTTCTTAGGAATTTTTCCTGCCTGATGATGGTCTGTATAGAAAACCTTCTTTTTCTTCAAAACAGGAGCTAATTGTTCAATAAAACTTGGTGCAAGATCGGTTAAGATTATTTTATCAAATCTATCTAGTTTTTTTACTAATTTGTTAACATTCATCCCATAACCTCCAAAGAAATTTTTAACCTTTGCACCCCTATTTTTTACAAAACTATAAAATAGAGATCCAGAAGCAAATCCATCTAGATCATCATGATGGACCACAGCAACACTATCCCTTTTTGAAATAGAATTTAGAAAAGCCTTGGCTTGATTTACAGTTACTTTAGTCATAGTTGGATAAGTTGGGGAAGGTTTATAAGATTAAGGTTTGTTTTCCTTATATGAAGATTATAGGTATTGACGATGCCGGCCGTGGTCCAGTTTTAGCTCCAATGAGTCTAGCCGGAGTCTTAATTGATGATGAAAGTGAACAAGAGATTTTGAAAGAACTCGGAGCAAAAGATTCAAAACTTTTAACTTCCAAAAAAAGGATGGAATTAAAAAACGAAATTCAATTAAAATATAAATATAAAATTGAAAATGCTTCTCCAAAAGAAATTGATGACTTCCCAAATTTAAATAATCTTGAAGCTGTAAAAGCTGGATTGATAATCAATTATCTCATGGAAGATATTAATGAGAAAGTTAAGGTAATTGTTGATGCACCGTCGATAAATGCCAAGGCCTGGGGAGAATACTTAATGCAAATTATTGTTAAAAAAGATTTAGTAGAATTATACAGCGAGCATAAAGCAGATTTAAATTATCCTGTTGTTTCTGCTGCTTCAATTATTGCTAAAGAGGACCGAGAAAGAAACGTTAGAAAATTAAAAAAAGAATTGGGAGTAGATTTTGGGAGTGGATACCCTAGTGATCCAAGGACAAAAGA
>Ga0233437_1002789_pt1 | contig 25092 bp, 23 predicted proteins | sample SI_122_August201_FD_182714 | JGI IMG/M metagenome (GOLD analysis project Ga0233437, IMG submission 182714) | Seawater microbial communities from Saanich Inlet, British Columbia, Canada - SI_122_August2016_200_MG | ecosystem: Environmental > Aquatic > Marine > Inlet | place: Canada: British...
TTTTAATGTTGGAAATAAAAAATCTAAAGATGGAGAAAAAGAAATTAAAGAACAATTTCGTGTCAAACTTCAAGAAATCATTAAAAGTCAGTTTTCAAGCTGCAGTTGATGCAGCAACATCTGGGGATACTGTGTGTGTTGACACAGGTGTATATGATGAAAATGTATTAATAAATAAGCCGTTGACTTTATTAGGACTTAATGACCCTCAAGGAGTTGACGCTGCACAAATAACTGTGTCAGGAGGTACATATCATATTGCAATTTCATCAAATGATGTTACAGTTAAAGGATTAAGAATAGATGGGGACGGGTTTGTAGCTACAGGTCATTATGCTGGAATTATTGTGAACACTGATATTAATAATGCAAATTTGTCTAGAATAAATATTGAAGGAAACGTTGTAACAGAACTTTCCACTACAGGTGGTTCAGTAAAAGGAATTCATTTACATAATGAAAATAATGGATTATTTTTGCAAATATCTGATACTGTAGTTAAAGATAATATTGTTCAAGGAATTCTTGGGACAACATCAGGAGCATATGGTATTCAGATGGTTAATGATATGGATGGAGTTACAATTGAGGACAATTTAATTGAAGATGTTACTAGTCCAGGTTGGGCTTTTGGTGTGGCAGTTGATTGTCATAGCACTGTTCCAACAGTAACTAGTGTGAATATTTTATCAAATCATATTGAAGTTACGCAAGGTGTAAGTTCAGCTGCTGTATTAGTTGAATCATGTGCTTTTGCGTCAACCATAAACATTAATGAAAATAATATTTTAACAGGACTTGCAAATTTAGGATCTCAAGAACTAAATGCTCAGTCTAATTGGTGGGGTTCAGACAATGATTTAGTTTTTAGTCCAAATATTTTTGGTCTTGTGGATTATGAACCTTGGGCAACATCTCAATTTTCAATATATCCAAATACACAACCAGTGGTTTGTGAAGGGACACCTGATGAATGTTCATCCTTTTCAGGTCAATATTGTGAAGAGATGGGTTGTGATTGGTATGGTGGATTAAATGATTTAGATGGTCAAATATTTGAGGGTGAAGAGATGATATCTTGGAACGTGGACACCATGCAATGGTATGAATGTATTCTAACAGTTGAACCTCCTCAAATTGATCCAGAGATGTGGCACGGACAATACTTTGTGTCAGCAGTTGCAACAGATCTTGACGGATTATGGGATGAGTTTGCTGAAAATGAATATTGGTTCTTTAATCCAGTAGTGTCATTAGGAATAACAGGAGATGTTAATTTTGGAATTGTTAGACCAGGTGCAACAGTAATTAGCGACCCTGTTGTTGTAACTAATGCAGCTGAAGTTGGAAGTGGAGTTTTACTTGACATGTTTATTGCAGGTACAGACTTTTATGACCCAACTCACTCAGGTGCAACATGTCCAATCAGTAATGTTCTAAGGTTAATGGAGAATCCAGGAACTATTGACGAAACTGGATTTAGGTATTATGCAACAAGTGGAGCATATAATACATGTGAACATCCAGGTAACAGTGGTGTTTTGGCAGCAGATGCACAGTGTTATGTCGGAATTCCATATTATATTGGTGGTGCTGGGGACTCTGGAAATAATAATTTCCAAAGAATCATTGCACAAAATACAGGCGGGCCTTATTTCCCAGGAAATGTTTTAAGCCCAGGTGCAAATATGGTACTAAACTTTAAGTTAGCATTACCAGAACCATGTAATGGTGGGCCATTCTCAGATGGAGAATTTAAATTCTTTGGAGAAGCTATTTAAATATTTTTTTTAAATTTTGTTTTCTTTTTACTACTATTCCAAAATAGTTACATTCCAAAAATTATTTAAACTTATTAAATATTAATTAACTTGAGGGGGCAATGAAAAAATTACTATATTTACTTGTGGGAGTACTATTATTGGGAACTATTTGTGCAACAAAAATTTCTGAAGTTTATTATGATCCATACACGCCAGAAATTGACAATGAGTTTGTTGAGATATTCTTTGATGGGATTAATCCTCAAGGATGGACAATAACTACTTTTGACGGGGATTATTTTGTAATACCTGCTATAATTAACTATAATCAGTATACTTTATTATTTACAAACCAGGTGTTGGAATAAACGATATTGACGCATCTGATAACATTATTACATTATACAGGCAATCAGTTATTTCAGTATTTAGTAATGATGGGGATGAAGTAGCAATTCTTGATCCATTGAATAATGTTATTGATTTTATGAGATACGAGGGTGGAAATGGTGATTCTGTTGTTAATTGGCCAGTTGGTGACAATGGACCAACCGCAGTAGAAGGATTTTCAGTTCATTTAACTGGCTTAGATGTAGATTCAAGTTCTAATTGGGTTGCAAGTGTTCCAAGTCCAGGAGTTGCTTATTTTTCTGATGTTGATAATGATTTTGTTCCAGATCAATATGATAATTGTATGGATAGTTTTAATTCTAACCAAAATGATATTGACTTTGACGGTTATGGAGATGTATGTGATAATTGTGCGAATGATTATAATTCAGATCAAAGTGATGTGGATTTTGATTTGATTGGTGATGTGTGTGATTTATGTCCTAATGATCAAACTAATGATCTTGATCAAGATGGAATTTGTGAAGATGTAGATAATTGTCAAGGAATATATAATCCAAGCCAAAAAGATGACAATTTGAATGGTATTGGAGATGTATGTGATTCTGAGTCTTGTGATTCATATAAAGGATTTTGCATTGGACCAACACAGTTAAGGCCTAAAGTATTTATTGACCAAAACACCAGAAAAATTATTGAAGGTTATAATGAACCTGGAGCAGTTAGTGTTGGCGGAGAAGAATTAATAGAAAGAATTGAAAACTATGCATTTGAAGGAGAACAGATTCATTGGGAAGTTCTTGTTTGGAGTGATAATGGTAAAGAAACCATTGCTGACGTTGCAGTGTCTCTTGAAAAATTAGGTGTGGGTGACATTGAAATTGAATCTAATTGTAGAGAAATTGATAGAGGGGAAGATGATACAAACACAGGTCTGCCATATGAAATTTATGACGGTGAAGAATTAATTTATTGGAATGAAGATACTATGAAATGGTTTAACTGCACTTTAACTGTTGAAACTCCAATGTCTATGCACGGCGAACATAAAGTAATTGCTTATGTAATAGATACTCATAATTTTATCGGACTGTCTGATGAAGTTGAACAATGGTATTTGAATCCAGTAATTTCATTAGGGGTATCTGGAGATATCAGGTTTAAAAATTTAAGACCAGGTGCAACAGATATTAGTGAATCTGTTAGAATAACAAACAATGCTGAAATTGGAAGTGGGGTACTTTTAGATTTATTCATTGCAGGTACAGATTTTTATGACTCTGCACATGCTGGAACAATGTGTCCAAATAGCAATGTTCTTGAACTTAGTAATTTTAAATATTATGCATCAAATGGAGCATACAACACTTGTGAACATTTAGGTGCAGATGGAATTACTGCAACATTAGACGATGCAGATGCTCAATGTTATGTGGGCATTCCATATTATGTGGATGGAGCAGGAGATTTAGGAAATAATAATTTTCAGAGAATAATTGATGATACAAATTTTGGCTTTGGAGTATATCCAGCAGGTAATGTTTTAAGTCCTGGAGCTGATATGATACTTAATTTTAAACTCCGTTTACCAGAACCTTGTACCACGGAATCATTTACTCAAGGTCAGATAAAGTTCTTTGGAGAAGCTATTTAAATAGTGTCTCCAAAAGCTTTAAATATATTCTACACTTTTCCATAGTATATTGTTGATACTATTATTAGATAGTATATTTGTGGGGGGTAATAAATGAAATTTAAACACTTGGTAATATTAGCTTTGTTTCTAGTAAGTATTAGTATGGTAAATGCATATGAAAATGTATGTTTTGAAGACGGAGAAATTATGTGGTATGACACAGTAATATGTGATGCAGGATCTGATGGATGTTGTAAAGCATGTGCACATGATTTAGGATATAATTCAAATACCAATAACTGTGTTGGTCTACCAACTTGTGAATGTGACGGAATTTTTGGAAATACATTTGACTGTCAAGAAAATTGGGATTGTACTGGATGGAGTGATTGTTCACTTTTAGGCAGTCAAACAAGAACATGTACTGATTTAGGTTCTTGTGGGACAATAGCATTTATGCCAGCAGAAGAACAAAGTTGTGATGCAACTGAGCCAACAAATATGGAATTGGCTCAAAGAGTTGAAGCATTAGAAAGTGAAGTTTCAACATTGCAAGTATTAATTAGTGGTATTCAAGATTTTATAAATTCAATAATTGCTAGATTAACTGTGCTTGAAAGCGGTAACCCTGTAGGTTGTTTATATGACAATCCTGTCTGCGAATCTGGTTATTCTTGTGAAAATAATGAATGTACACAAATTATCCAGGGAACAGGGTGTGAATTTAACGATCCTGCATGCGGCCTAGGTTTTAGCTGTGTTAATAATGTATGTGCTGAAGATAATCCAGTTGGCTGTGAGTTTAATAATCCAAGCTGTGAAGCTGGTTATGAATGTGTAACAAATACCTGTGAGGAAGTAATTCCACCAGGATGTGCATATGACAATCCAAGCTGTGACTCAGGTTATGTATGTCAGGATAATTCTTGTGTTGAGGCAACTGATGAAGTCATATTTAGGACTAATGTTGTATCAAGCAATTATGGAGCAAGTGGCTCAGAAATTGTTTTTGATAAATATAGGGGTGGAGATTTAGATTGTTTTAGTTACTCATCATATTACAGAAGTTATAGGCCAGGAAGACCAAATGTTTTAGGTCATACTCCTGAAGGATATGAAATTCATGAATATAGCAGTGGTAGGATTTTAGTTAACTACGGTAATCACTTTATTTATTCACCAAGCGATTCATGTGTAACTTCAATGGATATGTATCCAGTAGAACCATACGCAAGTAATGGTCAAGAATTATATGATTAATTGATTTTTTTTATTGATTTTTTTTATCGGGTATTAACGGGAAAAACCACAGCAAACTTTGATTTGCTAGGCAAGCTGCCTAAAGGTTGGGGTAGTTACCTATAGCTTTAAATATAAATTGCTACTTCTCAAGAGTAACTTAGTGTTATTGTGACAATTAAATAAAAAACCTATAAATTTTAAGGGGGATGGAATAATGAAAAAATTAATGTTATTTGCTCTTGTAGCAGTATTAATGATTAGTACGGTTAGCGCATACTCTTGGGCATGCTTTGATGAAGGAGAGGCTATGTATTATCCAAGTGTTATTTGTCAAAATGATTGTTGTAGAGTTTGTGAACATGATGCAGGATATCAAGCAAATATGAATTACTGTCAATCACAGCCAGCTTGTGCATGTGATGGTACAGTAACGGAACCACCAATTGAGGTTCTAGATTGGAGTATAATTTCACCTGAAGAAGGGGAGTTATTTAGTACAAATCATTTTGATTTGAATCTCAGTCTTTCAGAAAACGTGGATTCGATGTATTATACAATTGATGGAGGTTCTTCAGTTTCAATTCAAACAAATCAAGATTTTCCAATGATGGTTTATTCAAATAAATTAAGTGATGGTAGTCACAAATTAACAGTAGCTGTTTATTATAATAATGAATATACTTACAATTATAGGAATATTACAATAGACACAACAGCTCCAAGTATATCAGGAACTATTCCTGTTCAAGATTCACTTTTAACTGAGAATAATTTTGAAGTAGCTTATACAGAAAAAAATGTTGAAGAAATTAAATTGTTCTTTAAAGAAGAAAATGAAGCTGAATATAAATTTGTAAAATTATCTGATTGTGAATCAGGAACTGCAAAAACCTGTTCAGCTGAAGCAGAATTATCAAGTTATGCTCAAAATGACACAATTGAGTATTATTTTAATATTAAAGATTCATTTAGGGATAGTAATTCAAGTGTTGTAAGTTTTGTTCTTAATGAGACTTTCCAAGCACCTTGTGTTGAAACATGGGGTTGTACTGGATGGAGTACATGTGCATCAAACTCACAACAACAAAGAACTTGTGTTGATGCTAATACTTGTGGGACTGAAGCAAGTAAACCAGTTCAATCTCAAGGATGTACTTATACAGCACCTAGTTCAGGTGGTGGAGGATCATCAGGCGGAGGAAGTTCAAGCGGAGGATCAAGTGGAGGATCATCTGGAGGAAGTTCAGGTGGAAGTTCAGGAGGTTCAGCAACTACAAAATCCAAAGGAATTAGCTTGTCAAAATTATGGTTTACAATGGAACCTGGTCAATATGAATATAATGTTGAGAAAGAAGGAATGGCATTTATGGGCGTTGAATTCTCAGTGAATGGTCAAAAATCAAATGTTCAAATGATTTTAACTACACTTGAAGAAAAACCAGAAAGTCTTGAAACACCTGGTGGTGTTACATACAAACATCTTGAAATTGATGAAGGTGCTATCAAAGAAACTGACTTAGGAGATAAAACAGTAATTAAGTTTAGAGTATCTAGAGCATGGGTTGACGATGAAGGAATTAATTTTGAATCAATTAAACTTTTAAGATGGTCAAATGAAAAGTGGAATACTTTAGAAACTGAATTGGTTGATCAAGATTTAGAATTTTATTATTTCCAAGCTGTAAGTCCAGGAATGAGTAATTTTGTTATTGTTGGGGATGAAGTTGTTGAGGATGTAGTTGAACCTGAAGAAACAATGGAAGAGGAATCTACAGAAACAGAAGATACATTAGATTCAGGAATTGAAGAAGTTGATCCTGATGAAGCTGAAGCTGGAATGGATGCAATTACTGGTGATGTGACTGCAGAAACAAATGACGGTGATGTTACAAATGGTCCAAATTGGAAATTGATTATTGGAACAATAGTCATTATTGGAATCATTGCTGGATTGTTTTTCATGGGTGAAAGACTTAAAGAGCACTAACTTAAAAAATAATTTTTATTTTTTTTATTGATTTTTTTTAAACAAAATAGAATTCTAGTAATTATTAAACAATTTTTTAAAAAAATAAAGAAAAAAAAGAATGCCTCTATCCTTGATCTTCGGGGGTGATTTACAGATAGAGGCAAGAAGGTATCACACAAAGACTAAGGGTGATCTTGAGTTATTGATACCTTGCATTTTAGATGCTATATCTATCTTACGATTTCAATGCCTAGTTCTTCAGAAACGGATACCATTTCTGAGCTTGAAGCACGTGCATCATGTTTGCCTAAGATCCAAGGTGATTTAACACCGGTCACGATTGTCATGACTGTTAATTTTCCTTTCATCTCATCCATGATTCTTGCTCCCCATATGACATTTGCATCTTCATCAAGGCTTTCAGTTACTAATTCTCCAATCTGATTAATCTCGTCCAAAGTTAAATCAGGTCCTCCACATACATGGATTAATGCTCCAGTTGCTCCTTCGTAATTAATATCTAATAAAGGATTACTTAGAGCGCCTTTGACAGCTTCCTCAACTTTATTGTTTGTGTCTGATGCACCAACACCGATTGCTGCTACACCACCATTTGTCATAATTGCTTTAACATCTGCATAATCTAAGTTTACTAAACTTGGTAATGCAATAGTTTCAACTATACCTTTGATCATTGTAGCAATAAGTTCGTTTGCTACTGCAAAAGCTTGTCTAATTGGTAAATTACCTGCAATTTGTACAAGTCTATTGTTATCTATTACAATAACAGTGTCTGCAACATTTCTTAATTGTTGTAAACCGAATTCTGCTTTATCAACTCTAGCTCTTTCAATTTTAAAAGGCATTGTTACAGTACCAATTACAATTGCGCCTAAATCTCTAGCAACTTCAGCAACTACTGGTGCACTTCCTGTTCCAGTACCGCCGCCCATACCTGCACAGACAAATACCATGTCAGATCCTTTTAAAGAATCTTTAATTTCATTCATCTGTTCATGAGCTGATTCAGTTCCTTTTTCAGGAAATCCACCACAGCCTAATCCACGTGTAGTTTCACGGCCGATTAAGAATTTACGATCTGCTTCAGTAACACTTAAATGTTGTTGATCTGTGTTACATGCTATAATCTCAGCACCTTTGACTCCTTTTTGGTAGAGCCAATTTACCATGTTGTTACCTGCGCCACCCGCACCCATTACTTTAATGGTAGCTTGGTGGACTTCTACTCCAAATCCTTGGTCCGAATTTTTTAATGCGTTGTCAACGACAAAGTCCATTTTTATCTATACCCCCACAATTTTTTTTACTGTCCTTGTGTATTTTTTTATATACTCTAGAATATATTTGCGACTAGATAAATGTTTAAATACTAGCAACTTCTATACTCTATATTAGAATTAACCACGCACTGAAATCGTCACCACACGATTTGTTCTTAATTTTTATGATTTAAGTATTGGAAACATTGCACCACACAACCCCAATATAAACATCTTTAAGTCTGCATTAGTATTTAAGCGTTATTATAAATTAACATATATTTCGTAGAATATATATGGGAATATTATTCTGTTAACGGTATTATTTTTGATACAAAAAAATATTAGTTCCTTTTTAGAAATTATTAAATTTTATTGAGGATAAAACTAAATTGATATTTGGATTATTCTTCTTTTTTCTTCTTAAAGTTCATTACATCTTTACCCGCTTCAACAAAGCCACCTATTAGACGAGAAATCTTGTCAAAGACTAATGGATTTTGTAGAACTCTTTCAAAGTTTGTGACTCTGTTACCATATGCTTCGTGATAAGTAACATTCTCCATAGTATAACGTGACGGAGCTGGAACAATTTCATCAGGATAACCAATAGGTAGGACTGCTTGGGGTCTAATGTCTCCAGGAAGACTACATGCACGTTTTAACATGTCTTCATCAAACGCACTTATCCAACATGAAGCTAATCCTAATGAATGAGCAGTTAGTATCATGTTTTGAGTTGCTGCTGCACAGTTTTGTACAGAGTATAATCTTTCACCTCGTACACCATAAAATTGAGTGATCTTCTCCATTTCTGAGACGACAACTATGATGAACGGAGCTTCAGCAATCCATAACTGTTGTTGGCAAGCTTCAGCAATTCTTTGTCGGTTACCTGAATCTCTAAATATAATAAAACGCCAATTCTGCAAATTTCCTGAACTTGGAGCGTATCTGCCAGCGTCTAATATAATACCAATTAATTCCATTGGAACGTCCTGGGAGGTATATTTTCTTATACTTCTACGAGTGGCGATAGTCTCAAACACACTCATCTTACATAAATCGCTATTGACTGAATCGACTATATTAAAGGCTGGATGTGGTTTTTCCTCTTCAGGTTTTTCTTGAGCTTTAGCTTCTGCCATATAAAATATCATTGTGTAGGGTCCTTTAAATATTTTGTCATGAGGTTAAAGATAACTTGTTGTTTCAAAATTGAAACACTGTTTCAAAAATGATAAGGTTTATATATTTGAGGATAAATCAAAATCACGATGGAACCAATTGAAGTTTTGGAAAGTTTGTTTGATAAGAAGATTCTAAAGATAATCCAATTTTTTTTGAAATATGATGATAAAGAATTTTATCTAAGGGAGCTATCAAATATTACAAGAGTTCCTCCTGCGACCACCTTTAGAATTCTAAATAAATTGGTCTTACTAAATATTCTAAATGTACGGGAAATAAAAACTGCAAAGCTATACAAACTATCAAGTGATAAGACAGTTGACTTTCTAAAATCGATTATGGAGGTTGACGTTGTTCAGTTATTTTGTGAAGAAGCATCAAAGATGTCAAATGTTGATGAAATTTTATTGATTGGAAAAAAAGAAAAATTAAAGGCAAATGTTTTAGTTTTAGGTCAAAATATAAACACTAATGATATGAAATTGCTTACTGGCGAAATTAAACAAAAATATAATTTTACAATTAATCAAATGACAATAGATAAAGCACAGTATGAACAGATGAGTTCTATGGGGTTATATCCTGGGAGTAAGAAAGTTCTTTTCAAGAAGGTATGATCAAATTATTGTATTTAGTTCTTAATGTTTGATTTATATAACTATTAAAAAGTAGTAAATATTATAAAAATTTATAAACCATATTGGATTCTTTGAATAAATGGGAGCATTTCGTCCAAATCTTAAAATTCCAGAAGAGTTTAATGTATACTGGGAACATATTAAATTACTTGCTGAGAGTCCAAAGAATTATGATGATTTGGATAAAGGAGATTTAGAAATAATTTCATTAATGATTGGTGCTCAAATTAATCTTGATTTTGAGGTTAATTTTGTTCAAAGTTATACATCAAGTATTTGTGGTTATAATGAAAAGACTGTTATGGATAAACTTAATATATATGATTGTAAACCAGGGAAAATTGTGAATGGTTCTTTTTATGGATTTAGACTTTCTAAAACTGATACGCCTCTTTTTTTCCCAGGTTTTGGAGTCACTAAAAATGGTGTTTTACTTTTTCCTGAGTTTTATTTGATGGGGGATAAACAACAACGAGAAGAGTATTTGGAAGCTTGTGAAAAATCTGAAAAATCATTTTATTTTAGTAAACCTATAGTTTTATCTCCAGTTAGACCTGTTTCTTTATCTGTTTTGTCAAATGCCATGTACAGCTATTGTTTTAAAACAGACACTGTGCCTTCTAGATTTTATGAACTTTTAAATGCAGCTAGGATGGAGATAGGCCCTGAACATTTTGGAGGGTTATATGAATTGGTGGCACCAGAATAATTTTGGGAAAACTTGAATCTAGACATTTTATAAAAATTCCAATCTTGTGGTTTTTATCACTACTTACATTTATGTTAAAATCTGAGGATTTAGTGTTTGTAGGAGTTTTTGTTATTTTAGTTAGATATTCAATTGAATACTTAATCCAATTTGTATTAACAGGAAGTATAAATAGAATTCCTATTAGGTTTTATCACACATTTAGTGGATATTTTATTTTAACGTTGTTTGGACAATTCTTTATTCGAATTCTTGGTTAGTATATTTTGGATTGAAAATCCTGAACTTGGAAAAATAAAATAAATTTATAGATGGATTACCATGAACTCATTCAATATCCTAACTTCTTTCTTTCTCTATCATAATATTTGTGGTTGTCTAAAAATAATGCAATAAAAAACGAATTCTTTTTCTTTGTTAATATTCCTCTAATATTATTCATATTTGGTTTAAAGAAAAATGCAATCAATTCTTTATGTTTTTTTGATTGAGCAGGAGGTTCTTTTTTATTTTTACATGATTCAATCCAAGATATCAGGATATTTTTAGTATTTTCATTCATGTTTAACAAAATCTTATCAAAATGTCCCTCAAAGTCAACATCTCCAAGTATTTTGATTATTTCTTGTTTTATGATATCATTAACCATATTTTATCACCTGAGTTAATAGTTTATTGTATATGGTCAGATTTTTTGATTTGTATTTTTTATATAATTCATCATTTGTTTTTATCATGTCTTTTATATCTTTTATATTCCAATCATCATTTAGTAAAAATGTTTTAGTCATTATCTTTTGAATTATTTCAATCTTATTTTTGCTATTGTCAATTTTTTCAAATAATAAGTTAATTTGTTTAGAATTTAATATAACATTACTAGATAAATATGTGGAATAAAGAATAAAATTTCTAAGTTCCTCTTTATAATCTTCTTTTTTTAATAAATATATGATCAACTCTTGATATATGCTAATCAAATCATAAATGTCCAATTTGAATTTCTTTTTTTTTAAATAATTGAAATTAGTTATGCTTATTTTCATAATAGAACTAAAAAAAATAGTGTCCATATCTTCTTCTAGTATGTAATTAACATGTAATTTATTTTTTTTGAAGTCTTTTTTTTTATATTTTGAAATTATAAATAGGTCAATATCATTATACTTTTTATTCCATAAATAACTTCCACTAAGAATAATTTTTGTAGATTTATGATTTCTAAAAAATTTATTTAATATCTTTTTACCTTGATTTAATCTATCATAAATGATCTCTTCTTTACCATATACAAATTCATTCTTTTGATTGGATAATAATTCAATTGCCTTAATCTTTTTATTAATACTTCTGTATAGATTAATTCTTTCATTTACATTTAATTTTTTATTCATTATTCTTTTTTTGAGTATGTTTATTTGTTTATTTGTAAAAATTATCGGAACAATATCTTTTTCTATTTTATTTAAATAGTCTACATCCTGAATTTGTAATTTACCCATATATAACGTTTGAACGTTATATTAATATATAAATTTTTCTTTTTGGGTAAGAAAAGATCTAAAAAAAAGCGTGATTTCTAAAGAAAATTTTTTATCTAAACTAAAAGACAAGAAAAAGCTAAATTAATTTCTTAACATTAAGAGTACTGTGTGTTTAGTTTCACCCACCACATATTTTATTAATCCCTTCTTATTTGATAGAGTGATATGATTTCTGATGAACGTAAGAAAGAACTTTTGTTTCCATATGACGTTGTTAGAGACGAACAAAATAAGCTTTTGTTGTTAACTGATGCATGTATTAAAAGTAAAAGAAATTTGTTAGTTCATGCTCCAACTGGTTTAGGAAAAACCGCAGCAACCTTAGCTCCTGCTTTACATCAAGCAATAGAGCAAGATAAAACAGTTTTATTCTTAACGTCCCGTCATACACAACATCAAATTGCAATTGACACATTAAAAGCAATTAAACAAAAATATAATGTTGACGCTAGTGCAGTTTCAATCATTGGTAAAAAATGGATGTGTACTCAACCTGGTGTAGATAAATTATATTCTGGGGACTTTGCTGATTACTGCAAAAAACTTAGAGAAGAAAAGAAATGTAATTTTTATACAAATATAAGGCAGAATATGACTAAATTAACAGTTAATGGAACTAACGCTCTAAAAGTTATAAACAGTCGTGGACCTTTATCAACTGAAGAAGTTATTGATCACTGTAGACTTCAAGAAATGTGTCCGTATGAAATGTCTTTAGCAATGGCTACAAAAGCAAAAGTCATAATTACTGATTATTATTATTTATTCCATCCAAATATTGGAGATAATTTCTTAACAAGAATAGGTAAGGAGATGGAAAACCTTATAGTCATAGTTGACGAAGCTCATAATTTACCCTATAGATTAAAAGATTTGGCTTCAGAATTTTTAACAACAACTGTAATTCAAAGAGCAATGAAAGAAGCTAAAAAATATGGATATGATAATACTCTTCAGACATTACAAGAGCTTAAAGATTTATTAGAAACTTTAGCACAAGGTTTAGCAATAGGCAAAGAGAAAACAATATCTAGGCAAGTATTTGAAAATCCTTTGAATGATTCATATGACTTTGATCAATTGATTGAAGATTTTAATGCAATTGCTGACGCAATTCGCGAACTTCAAAAAACTTCATATTTGGGAAGTATTGCTAACTTTTTAGAAAAATGGCAAGGACAAGATGATGGGTTTGTAAGGATTGTTAGTTATAAAAAAGGAATGCGTGAGCCTTTTGTTTCTTTGTCATATAGATGTTTAGATCCAAGTGTTGTATCAAGTGATGTTATTAATGGTACACATTCAACGATTCTAATGTCCGGAACCTTGTTACCTACACAAATGTACAAATCATTATTAGGGGTTGAAGATGTTCAAGAAGTAGCGTTCAAAAATCCATTTCCAAAAAAGAATAGAATAAATTTAGTTGTGCCAAAAACCACAACTAAGTTTACTCAAAGAAGTGAAACGCAATATAAAAACATTGCAACTCAGATTTCTCAGATGACTAATAAGATTGAAGGAAATTCAATAATATTTTTTCCAAGTTATTTTATCAGAGACCAAGTTTCAAGATTTTTTGATCCCATGTCCGTAAAAACGATATTTTCTGAGAATCCAGGAATGAGCAAAGCTGATAAACAAGATATGTTGGACAGGTTTAAAGGTTACAAAGATATTGGTGCAGTGTTCTTAGCGGTGGCATCAGGAAGTTTTGGTGAAGGAATAGATTTACCTGGAGATTTATTAAAAGCAGTTATAGTAGTAGGATTACCTTTATCTCAACCAGATCTAGAAACAAAATCATTAATTGATTATTTTGATAAAAAGTTTGGTAAAGGTTGGGATTACGGATATTTATTTCCTGCGTTTAATAAAACTTTACAGAATGCTGGTAGATGTATAAGGTCTGAGACAGACAAAGGTATTATTGTGTTTTTAGATGAGCGGTATGTATGGCCTAATTACAGGAGATGTTTTCCAGAAGATTGGGAAATGGTAGTAAGTAAAGATCCAATGTACGAGATAAATGAGTTTTTTTCTAAATGATTTATAAATAAGTTGTTTGTGCTGATTAATTATGTTAAATTTTTTTACTAAAAATGAACCATTTGTTAATCAAAAAATTATGGTGGATGATAATGGGCAAATTTTAGAGATTGATTCTAATGAGTTTTTAAGAGAATATGGTGTTACTTGGTCAGATGAGGTTGTTTGGACAAATAAGTTGACAAAAAGTAATGGTGAATTAAGTAATTGGGCAAGAGCTATTCTTGATAATGAAGCTAAACAGTATCAATTAAAGGTTGAATTTGATATCCTCTTAAAAATTTTGATGTTAAGTGAAACCAGTCCAATCTTACTTCCACAATTATATATCAATTCTATTAGTGAAATAGTGGGTTATGGAGTTTTTGCAGGTCAAGAAATTCACAATGGTGATTTTATAAATGAATACACAGGGGAATTTGGCATTACAAGAGATTTGTCAAAACGAGAAAGTTCTTATTTAATAGAAGAAAATTGCTTAGATGAACAATTTAGTTGGTGGATTGATTCTCAGAGGTTAGGAAATTATTCTAGGTTTATTAACCATTCAAGTGAACCAAATACAAAATTATATTTTACTTTTTTTAAAGAGAAATATAGGGTTTTTGTAATGGCTATAAAAAACATTGAACCAGATGAACAAGTATTATTGAATTATGGAAAAGATTATTGGTCAGGAATCCAAGAACCCATTGAGTTATGATTTTTTGTGTATTTTGGATAGTAAGTTTATGTTGAGTTTTTTATTAATTTATTGTATTAAATGAATTACATTTAAGAGTGATATGTCTGGCCAAACTACAGAAGATGTTTTCCAGAAGATTGGGAAATGGTAGTAAGTAAAGATCCAATGTATGAGATAAGTGAGTTTTTTAAGACTTAGTTTATAAATAAGTTGTTAGTGCTGATTAATTATGTTTAAATCTTTTAGGAATGATGAACCCTTTGTTAATCAAAGAATCATGGTGGACAATCATGGTCAAATATTAGAGATTGGTTCTAATGATTTTTTGAGAGAATATGGTGTTACTTGGACAGATGAAATTATTTGGAAAAATGATCTAACTGATAGGCATGGAAAATTAAAACCTCACGTCAATTTTTTGTTTAAGAAAGAAGCTGAATATTGGAATTCAGATTTGTGGTCAGATAGAGATAAGAAATTTTTTGGATTGAAGGAACAACAAATTCTTATGGGGGACTTTCCAAGCTTATATTTAAAATTTATTGATGATGTTGTAGGTCATGGGATTTATGCAAATCAAAAGATTCAAAAAGATGATTTAATTGGAGAATATACAGGGGAATTTATGTTTGATAGGCGTAGGGATACGCTTGATAGTGGATATTTAATTGGTGGATATAGTAGATTAGGTAGATTTAAATGGCATATAGATGCAAGAAATAATGGAAATTATACTCGATTTATTAATCACAGTTGTGATCCAAATATTAAATTAACTCAAACTTTTTTTGGAGGGCAATATAGAGGATTAGTAATTGCTGCAAAAGATATTAAACTTGGTGAACAAGTATTAATGAATTATGGGAATGATTATTGGTCAGGTAAACAAACACCTGTTGAATTATGAGTTTTTTAAATAGTTAAAAAATATTCTGCAGGGATTGTAGTATTAAATTTTCTTAATGGATCGAGATTTGCAATTATTGGTGCAGTTGAATAATATATAACTCTTTGAATTTCATCAATTGGAAAAACTTCTTTGCCATTTAATAGATTTTGTCTATGTGATTCAAATTTTGTATTTCCATCATCAGATTTTTTTAATAATGCAACTGGATATAATATTGACCAAGGTTCAGTACTATCTTCATAAAATATCGGGGCTTTTCCTTGTGCTTTGACCCATATCCTTGACAAAGGGTGATATTGGTCTATATAAGCTGAATTTAATCTTTTCATCATTTGATTTCCAACAGGATTTGATTTTACAGCTAATTTTGCAAGATGGAAATATTTTCTTGAATCAATCATTTCTTCAGGTACATATACTGAATTGTGCCATGAGACTATTCCCGCTGCATCTCCTAATGTGTATTTTGCAACTTGTGTAGCTTGTTTTTCTTCTGACATATCACTTAATGTTGTTAAATTTTCAATACTGTCTAAATATTTAACAACTAATCTAATTCTATCAAGCTCATAATTATGAGTCACTCTTTTAGCATGTTTTGAATACATTGAATATGATTCCCTCATTTCTAGTGCAGAATCTAGTGGTAATCCTTTTCTAACAAGAATCCTGTCGCATAGAACCTTTTTTTTATGTGTTAATTGTCTTACAGCTTCATCATCATCTTGACTATAAGCATGTCTTAAACCAGTGTGGTATGTGTGTCCTTCTTCAATTATATCTTCAAATTGAATGGGGATTGTTTTTTGTGCACGTTTTATATATTCAATACTAAAAAGGTTTTTAATATTGGAATTGTCATTTTTTGATTCTTCATTAAATAATAGATTTGTTTTCTCCAAATCATCTAACTCAGGTAATTCTACTCCTTCGGATAAACTTAGTAATCTTACTAAATCTGAAATATGATTGGCTATAAGCACATCATTTTCATAAACATAATCTGCTTTATCTTTAGGATCATTTCCCCATAAACTAAATGTTGGTTTTTTATAAAATTCATCAATTGACTCAATGTTGTTTCTCTGAAAATATTTTTGGATTTCATTTCCTAACCAAAGAATTCTATCCATTACAGTTTTTCTATCTAATCCATCAATAATGTATGATGTTGCACTTACTACATCACTAATTTCTTCTTCTGAGTATCCCCCTATGCTATGAAGTTTTTGGATTAAATCAGTTTCAAGCTCATAAAGATTTGAATACTGTTCGTCTTTTTTTCCATCTCCAAGTAAATCATGCATAAGTATTGCCGTAGCAGTTAATTGTTTTCTTGAGATTCTTCCAAATAATATTTTACCAGGTTGAGGTAAATTTCTAATTGGAATTGATGCATCAAATTTCGTATCAGGAAAAAATTCACTCAAAGTAGTATGTTTCCATTCATTTTCAGCATGACTTTCTTGAGGATACGGTTCAAGCAAAGGCATCGAGCAATAATTGTATAATGCAAGAATCCTCAATGGATGATGTACTTCTTCCATTCGGAATTCTTCAGGTATTGTTTGTTCTGGAGAAGATCTAGAAAATGATCCTGGCCATGATCCTTTTCTTAATTTTCCATTTGTTTTTGACACAACAATGTTAAAAGCAGCGTTCTCAAGAGGAGAAATTTCATTTTGAAAATAATCTTGAATCTCTCCAGATATGATTCTTTCAATCTCATTTTGAGACTTTTTTCCTACGTTAAGAAAATGAGTAAGCTTTGTCATAACATCCATTGTTGTAAAGGGGCAGATAGTTATTTATAATATTTTTTATATTTAGGATTAAAGAGTGGTGAATATTAATTAAACATTGATTTTATTAATTATTTATTGATTTGGTACGATATGAAACGATGCAAATGGGTTAACCTAAAGAATGAACTTTATATAAAATACCATGATGAAGAATGGGGTGTTCCCGTTCATGATGATAATAAACTTTTTGAGATGTTGATTCTGGAAGGTGCTCAAGCAGGATTATCATGGGAAACAATTCTTAAAAGACGAGACACATATAGAATTGCATATAAAGGGTTTGATCCCAAAATTGTTTCACAGTTTAATGATGATGATAAAAAAAGATTATTAGCAGATCCTGGAATTATTAGAAATAGATTAAAGGTTGATGCGTCTATTCTTAATGCTAATATTTTTTTAGACATTCAAAAAGAGTATGGTAGTTTTAGTAATTATATTTGGGGATTTGTTGACAATAAATGTATCAAAAATAAATTCAAAGAATTGTCAGAATTACCAGCTATGACTCCTTTGTCTGATAAGATTTCAAAAGACTTGGAAATAAGGGGAATGAAGTTTGTAGGTTCAACCATTATTTATGCATATATGCAAGCTATTGGGTTGGTTAATGATCATACTAAGGATTGTTTTATATATTAATTAATATACATTTTTCTATACTGAGGTACAAAACGTAATATTTATATACTAGTTTGATATTTATGGTAATTAAAAATGGTTATATTGTTTGATCAGTTCAATTTGCCTGAAGATGTATTTGAAATCGTTTTTGCGACAAAACAACAAGTAATAGTCTCAAAGCTTTTGATAAGGCATATAAAGGAGAATGATGGAGAAATAGGAAAAACTCAAATGAGTTTATTTGCTACAAAACTTCATGAGGGTGAACTTATAACTACGATTGACGAAGCAGAGTATAGAGGCAAGAAGGTAAAAATTTCATACAATAAAAGGCAGTTTTATGACAGAATATTGACTCCTATGAAATCCATGGGTATAGTTAATTACGACTTATACAAAAAAACCTATGCGATTTCAGAGAATTTCAATAAAAATATGATGAAAATCGGGTTGATGTGGCTCCAAGAGTTGCGTAAACCTCCACTAAATTACAAGAAATCATGATAAAGGCCGGCTCCCCCAACCCTTTCTAACCCCACCCCACCCCAAAAAGTCTTGGGGGGCCAAATCCTTTTTCCTTAAAGAGATAAGGATTCTTTAAGGATCTCATTCACAAACGGCACCCTGTTGCCCCTTTCTCAAAAAATACCCCTCCCCCAATGAAGAAAACAAATAGGGTGCCTTTCTTTTTCTTTATAATTTTGCGTGCTATTTTTTGTAATAGCACTTGTTGTTTTGATCAAACATTATTAAAAGTTTGATACTGGTGCCTTTCTTTTTCTCTATTTATTTTTAAAAATCAAATTATGTAAAATTTTCATTTTAACAAACCAGTAAACTATTTATACTCATTCTTCCAAGAATTTAATTAACTTCAAAATAATATAAATTATTTTGAGGTCCTTAAAAATTTACAATTTTTAAGACTTCAATTCAGGTTGAAGCTTAGTTACATGTATTTATTAAACAATATAATACCTTGAGGTTATGAATATGAAAAAAAGAATTATTATTGGTGCAACTATTGTTGCAAGTTTAATTATATTTATTTTGATAATGGGCATGTCAACACTGTTATTTGGGTCAATGATGAGTAGATCTTTTAGTGGGACTACTAGTCAATTTGGTGATATGGCTGAAATGAATTATGTAAAAAAAAGTGTTGGTGGGATATCGGGTTCAAGTGCACCGTCTGGAATGATGCCAGAATATGATTCTGATGGGATGAGAACTATGCCAAGTCCAAATGCACCAACTGTGTACTTTCAAAATTATGGAACTAATTTATTTGTAGATACTGAATATGATAAACTTTCAACTTTTGGTTTAGATGTTGACACAGCGTCATACACTATTGCTAAAAATTACATTAATAATGGGATGTTACCTCTAACTGATGCAATCAGGATGGAAGAATTTGTAAATTTTTTTGATTATAATTATCCACAATCTGGTAAATTTTCAATTTATACAGAAGTTGCACCTTCCCCATATGAAAATGATTTACACTATATGCAAGTAGGTATTAAATCTAGAGACATGGAAAGAAAACCAGTAATATTAACATTTGTAGTTGATGTATCTGGATCAATGAATACAGAAAATAGATTAGAACTTGTAAAAAAGAGTTTATTATTTTTAGTTGAACAACTTAAACCTCAAGACACAGTAGGTATTGTTATATATGAACAGGATGCAAGTATTTTACTTGAACATACGACTAATAAAGAATTAATAATTGATGCAATAAATAGTCTATCTACAGGTGGTTCAACAAATGCAGAAGCTGGATTAAATTTAGGTTATAGCCAAGCTGATAAATATTTTGACAGTGATAAAGTCAATAGAGTTTTATTATTAAGTGATGGGGTTGCTAATGTTGGTAGAACTGATTCACAAGGGATATTATCTCAATTAATTATATATAAAGAAAAAGGAATAGCAATGACTGCCGTTGGTGTTGGTCTAGGGAATTATAATGATAAACTTCTTGAACAAATTGCTGACAAAGCAGATGGTAATTATTGGTACATGAATGATTTTACTGAAGGCAAAAGAATCTTTAGTAAACAACTTGATTCAACTATTCAGGTTGCAGCATATGACGCTAAAGTTCAAGTAGAGTTTAATCCTGAAGTTGTTAAAAGATATAGATTAGTTGGGTATGAAAATAGAGCTATAGCAGACGAATCATTCCGTGAAGCAGGAGTTGACGCTGGTGAAATTGGTGTAGGTCATGAAGTAACTGCAATCTATGAGCTTGAATTAACTAGTCAAGGTGAAATTGGAACAGTATATTATAGATATACAGATGTTGACACTGTTCAAGAAAAAGAGATAAAAAAAGATGTGATGACCTCAGCAATTGGATTTTCACAAAGCACACACCGTTTTAAAAAAGCCGTAGCTGTAGCAAGATTTTCTCAAATATTAAAAATGGTACAACCACCACCATCAATCGATCAAGTTCATGAAATATTACTTGGTTTAGATCTAAGTAAAGAATATGAAATAGATTTTATTGGTGTTATTGAGAAAACTCAAAATTTAATTCAAATTAGACAAGGTGAATAAAGATGATTAAAAAAATAAGTTATATGGTTATGTTTTTATTACTTTTAACATCAGTAATTGGTTCCATGGATATGATGCCATCCTATCCTGGGGGAAGCAATTACGTGACTAATATTAATCAATATTATAGTGCATTTTTTGATGAAGAAGGAGAAGCATATGTTGCATTAACCTTTGATTTGTATAATGCAGATGACGCATCAATTGATGTGTTAAATGTTGAGATTCCTGGTAGAAATTTAATATTGCTTAATGTCCTACAGCAGACAAATGATAGGTCTTGTATGGAATGGAGTAATGTTTGTGATGAGTATAGTGATGTAAGTCAAACATGTGTAGAATATGATTATAATGGGAAGTGTGTTAGATATGAAAAACCTTGTTTAAAGATGAAGCAAGAGTGTTTAAGATATAATCCTGGTTATAATAGACAATATAAACAAATAGATGTTGATCCAGTTAAATTATCAAATTCATATACCTTACCAATCAATTTTATTGATACTGTTGATACACAAGAGACATCAAACTTTATGTTAATCTACAAAGTTGATGGCTATTCAAATGAAGTGTTAGGAGCAAAATCTTTTGAGTTTGAGACTGCAAAATTCCCTTACATGAGTAACAATGTTAGAGTTTCTATAAACGTACAAGATGGACTTTATCTAAAAGGTACAAAGTCAAGCGTTAATTATTTACCAAATACATTTGACAGGCTTGAAGCAAAAGGAATGATGGCTAATGATGAGATGATGGTGATGGGTAACTCAATTAGATATCAATCAGGATTAGTTAAAAATGCACAGTATCTTGATCCACTTGAAAGTTTTTCAGTAAAAGGATTATTTTCAAGCAGTTGGTTAAGAGTAAACTTTGGTAGAATTTTGTGGATTATAGTTTTGGTTCTTGGAGTTTTAGCTTTGATTGCGTTTGGTACAAAAAAATTATTTAAGTATGTTAAGAGTACAGCACCAAAGACTACAAAATCAGAAAAACACAAATTCATTGTACCATTTATGTCAGGATTGTTTACAGTAATTGCTTTAACAGTGTTATGGGTTGTAAGCTTTTTTGTAATAGCACTAGCCCAAAATATGATGTATGACTTTGGTCAAGTGTTTGCATTTATTTTGTTACTTGTTAATGTGTTACTAACCTTATCACTTTTGATAGGGGTGCCAATATATAATGGGAATAAGTTTGGTTCAATAACTGGATTCTTTACAATGTTAAGCATTCTAGCATGGATTTTTGTGTTCATGATAGTAATTTTTATTGGAATTGCTTTATTGTCAAGTATAAGGTATAGGATGTATTAATTTTTTTTATTTTTTCTATTTAATAACATTTATTAATTAAGTACTACTTTTAAGTGGACAATGACTCAAATATTTGCAACAAAGGTTAAATTTCTTGGTCTTGAATATGTAATTATGGTTGCTGATAGGAAAGTAACTCATAATTTTCCTATGCAAGTAGCACTAGTACCTTCTTCTGATAGATTTGATAATGAAATTATTAAAATAAACTCATTAGGGTGTATAAACTATGCTTTTTCTGGCACCATATCTGGTGGTGAATTTGACGATTTATCAGAGTATTTGGAGTCAGGAAATATTGAAGAATCTAGGCAAATAGTATTTGGTCATTTTCAAAAACTTGCTCAATCTAATAATCAATCATATAATTTGGTAATCATAGGTAGTGAGGCTGATGAATCAATTGCAGAGTCATATATTGTTTCTGGTGATGAAATTTTAATGGTGCAAGAAAATAAAAAAATTAAATTTACATCAGAAATTCCTATAGGGGATAAATATGACTTATTAACTCTTGAAACTGATGAATTTAGAAATATAGATGAATGGAAATTTATAAGGGACGTATATGAGCCAACTATTGATCTAATTGTTGATCGTTTTAGGAAGCTAATTAGTAACGATGAATCACCAAGAACTATTTCAAATAATGTGGATATTGTTATAAGGGGTCCAACTGGAGAGGGATTGTCTGAAGGGGTTGATAATTTAAATTTTTACAACTTATTTCCTGAATATTGGATCAATGGTGAACAGGGGGATGAAAAATTTGAGTTTTATGATGCAGCAACACATTTTTTTGGTGAATTTAAAAATAGAGTTTTGTCTGCAGAGTCAATAGAAGAATAAAATATCGTCTATAAAATTGCGTTATCTGGGTTAAAACAAATTGTTAGTAATTTTAATAGATATGTTGCAATTGGTATTGATTGGTATTATCAACCTTTGGATTTTGAGGGTGAATCAATAGTAGGGAAGTGGTCAGATGATATTATCAAATCTGAATTTTGTTTTGATACTGTGTATTCAACTAGACAATTAATGGAAATAAATGAGTTAATGGATCGAGTTGAGTTTATGGAAACATATTTAGGAAAAGTTGATGAATTATTAAGTTCAAGTTAGAATTTTAATTCTACAGAGTAAATTTTTATTTTTTTATAACAAATTATTTTAAGGTGTTTTTATTTGTCTAGTCCATGAAAAATGAAACATCAGCAGGAATAGTTGTATTCTTTAAAGAAAATTTAAGACCTCTTTTTCTTCTTATTCAATATAATAAAAAGAATGAAGAATATTGGGGTCTACCAAAAGGTCATGTTGAATCAGGTGAAACATTAATACAAACAGCTGTTCGTGAAACAAAAGAAGAAACAGGTTTAGAAGTTACGCCAATTGATGGATTTATGAAAACAGTGGAGTATACATTCAAACAAGATAATGATATAATTAAGAAAACAGTATATTTCTATGTTGGTGAGTCAAAAACAAAAGTTGTAAAACTTTCTCATGAACATTTAGATTTTAAATGGTTAGATATTGACGATGCACTTGAAAAAATTACTTATGAAAATGATAGGAAAGTTTTGATTAAAGTAGCTAATTTTTTAAAAATATAATTGTTTGATTGATATGTTTTATTTAAGGATCTTTTAATATGTTCATCATTTAAATATAACTTCTAGTTAGCATAGATATGATCAGGCCTTTAAAGAATATTGTTCAGGATATATTGTTGAACTACAATGTGACTAATTTTGAACCAACTAGACATTTCAAACCATCTGATATCGATCCAAATATTCAAGAATTGAAGGATGAATTACTTATTGTTGTTAATTCTAGATTGAATGGTGCTAGAGAAAAAGTCCAACAAAGTTGTGCAGTCAATGTTGGTTCATTCATTTTAGCAGTTGATCAAGGTCTCTATATTGGTGATAAAAAAATTACTGATTCAGGAAATTTTTTTACTCAGGATGAAACAGTTGAAGTCCATCATAGTTGTCTTTCTTTAGAAGATGAAACAAATGTAATGTTTCATTTATATGCTAATCCTATTGTGGCGGCACTTGCATTTGAATATGACAAAGTTTTAAAAGAAATAATGGGAGATTCTTATGTTACACCTATATGTTTGGTTCAGTCAGATGGAATCATTTTTGGTATTGCTCAAGAATATATACGTGGAATCCAATTAGATGATGAATATGAGCTATCTGAAAGAGGTATAACTATGAAAGAATTTCGAAAGCAATATCCTGTTTTATTCAATGATGCTTGTGTTGCAGCTCATAAAACTGATTTAATTGATATTCCACATGGTGATATTTGTAGAAAAAATTTGAGAATTGAACTTGACGGAGAAGGAACACCATTAAGAGTAGTTAGTTATGATTCACATATAATAAAATATATAATTGGAATTGAAAGTAAATCTCCGTTGGAGGAAAATCTGTTTCATTACGGTTTGCACAGCAGAAGTGAAGCACATAGAATGAAATTGTTTTTAATGGGTGCTAAAGGTATTCCAACTTTTTAGATTTTGTATTTTTTATATATTTCTGTTTTGAATTATTTTTAAAGTTAAGGAAAAAAGTCTAAGTTTTTTTGCTCAATGTTCTAAAAAGTTAATACAAATATCAAATTAGTTTCGAGTTTTGTTAGGTTCAAAAAAACCTATGTATTTAAATATTAGTTCCGTTATTTTACAAATAGTAAACTCAATTTAATTACATTATTTAATGGCAGCCGAAAAAAGGATTCAACCTAGCGAAAGCTATGTTAATCAGAACAAAAAAGTAGA
>Ga0233437_1002791_pt1 | contig 25089 bp, 24 predicted proteins | sample SI_122_August201_FD_182714 | JGI IMG/M metagenome (GOLD analysis project Ga0233437, IMG submission 182714) | Seawater microbial communities from Saanich Inlet, British Columbia, Canada - SI_122_August2016_200_MG | ecosystem: Environmental > Aquatic > Marine > Inlet | place: Canada: British...
AGTTACTGTTGGTTATAACGATATTGGTGCTATGACAAAATATATTGAAAATCAAGAAATGCATCATGGTTTAGCAAGTTGTTGAGCTGGAAACTCCGTACTTTAGTGCGGAGAGGATGTCATTTAGACGAATTTTTGTATCAGGCAGGACAAAACAAAACAATTTTACAATAGTACCTGGAAGTCAATCAATTAAAAATTCTACATTGCATAGAATATGGGAAATTAGTGAAAAATTAAAATCTTCTTGTTTGACTGAGGACAATACAAGTGGTTATATAGCTATATTTAAAAAAATTATTGAAGAATTGCCTATAGATGATCAAGTGTACAGGGATTTGTCTAAATGTTATAGACATAATTCTCAACTTGATCTGGCAAAACAAAGTATACTCAATTCAATTGAGATTAATCCAAATTATTCATATAATTATTTTATTTATGCTAATATTTTATGTAAGCAACATAACTATAAGGAAGCAAATATTCAATATAAAAAAGCAATAAGTTTAGATTCAAATGGACACCAATATCTATCAAAAACAGCTGAGTGTTTAGTAAATCAAGGAAGATCAGAAAAAGATATTGAAAAATTTTATACTAGGCAAGGATTGAATATCAAATTTGAAAAATTTAACAATAAAAACAGCAGTACATCTCAAAACTACATTTTAATGCAAAATATGCTTAAACAAAAAAATATTCAATTGATTGCGATGCAGTATCCTTTAAGAAACGTTGATACTTTAAAATTATATTTTAAGAATTCATCTAATATTGTTTTTGTAAGTAATCAACAAAATTTTAATGACTCGTTAAAAAAACACTCATATAACGAGTTATTTGAAGATAGATTTGCAGGTGACTTTGGTCACACTACTACACATGGCACCAAATTAATTGCTAGAAATGTATATCCTTATGTAATTGAAGTGACAAAATCAATGAACTTAACTATTTAAATTTAAAATATATAGTTCTAGAATAAAACATAAATAAATGGATAAACGCTTGAGTTTGAGCTTAAAATTATTAGAGTTCCTACGATTAAAAATAAAATTATAATTGGTGTAATCCACCAAACTTTTCTTTTTTTAAGAAAGTTCCACATTTCAATAACAATTGATTTGTTTTTTCCCATGTAAAGATTTTAAAATATCTATTCTTATATAATTTTATTTTTTTTAATTAGGAAATTTTCTAGCACTAGATAATCAATATCAGTTTTAACAAAAAAATTATATGCGTCATCAATTGAACAACAAATTGGTTCTCCTTTAATATTTAACGAAGTGTTTAATAGGATGGGGATTCCTGATATTTTTCCAAATTCAGTTATTAGGTCGTAATAATTCTGATTAATATTTCTATCAATGATTTGAAATCTACCAGTTCCATCTACATGGACAACAGAGGGTAAAAGATGATGCCATTTTTTTTTAAATTTTAAGACCATTAACATAAATTTTGCAGGAGTAGTGTCAATATTTGATTGAGAAATAAATTTTTTAATGTCTTTGAATCGAATTACAGGTGCAAAAGGCCTGAAATTTTCTCTAAATTTAATTTTACTGTTAACTATATCTTTAATTTTTTTATTTAATGGGTTTGCCAAAATACTTCTATTTCCAAGAGCTCTAGGACCATATTCCATCTTACCTTGAAACCAAGCAATAATTTTATTGTCATAAATGTGTTTTGCAACGATTTTTATTAGATCACTTTTGCTTTTATACTTTACAAAAGATATTTTTTTTTTATTTAAAAAAGTTTCAACCTGATCTGAACTAAATTTTGGTCCAAAATAATTGTTGTTTTGAACATAAACTCTTTTATTTTTTTGAATACAACTATATACATATGCTGCAGCTCCAACACTTCCACCTCCATCTCCTGCATTTGGTTGAATCCAGAGTTTTTTAAAAGGTGAGTTCTGTTGAATTTTTCCATTTATAACACTATTAAGTGCAAGACCACCTGAATAAGTTAATGTGTCACATTTAGTCAAAGCATACAATTCTTTAAGTAACCCAAATATAATTTCTTCTGATACCATCTGGGTTGCAGCAGCTATATCTTTGTGTTTTTGTGTTATTGGATCTTTATTCCCTCTTACTGGTCCATCTAATAAGTTTATCATTTTGTTTGAAATCATTGAAGTTTTGTACATAAAAGTAAAGTAGTTCATATCAAGAGTGTAACTTCCATCAATATTTATTGAGATTATTTTTTTAAGTTTATAGTAATAAATATTTTTATTTTTATTTTGTTCTCCATATGCAGCTAATCCCATTACTTTGAATTCAGAATTATTTACTCTAAAACCAAGATATGAAGTGATTGCAGAATACAATAGACCAATAGAGTTTGGAAATTTTATTTCTTTAATAAATTTAATATTGTTATTGTTTCCAATTCCTAATGAAGTTGTTGACCACTCTCCAACTCCATCAACTACAAGAATTGCTGATTTTTTAAATGGACTAAATATAAATGATGATGCAGCATGAGATAAATGATGTGGAATAAACATTATATCTTTTTTATATTTCAGTTTTTTTTTAATTGTGCCTTGAATCCTCATTTTTTTTGTTATCCAGCTAGGGATTGATCCTAAAAATGCAAGATAACTTTTTGGAAAAGAATTAACATGTTGTGCCATCACTCTTTCAAATTTTAATAGTGGTTTTTCATAGAATCCTAAGTGGTCTATTTGGTTTATTCCTATATTTTCACTTTTGAGACAAAAATCGATTGCATTTGTTGGAAATCTGGAATCATGTTTAACTCTGGTAAATCGTTCTTCATCAACAGCAGCTACAATAACACCATCTTTTAACAATGCTGCAGAAGAGTCATGAAAATAACAACTAATTCCTAGAGTGTACATTTTTAATATTGCCTAAAAAAACTTTCTTTTTCTGTATATTCATAATCTATATCTGTCCATGATGAATTTTTACTTTGATGTTGATTAAGTAGTGTTGTTTTGGATAATTTAACCATTAATGAAGCTGTCCCTACACCAAAAAAATATATTATACTTATTAGAATTGCACTAATCGGTGTAAACATTATTAAATTAAATGTTTTTAGACCGCTTTTAATTCCACATAGTATCTTTGAAATCATTTTGTAATTTTTAATATTAGGATACCAATAGTATACTGACAAAGCAGTATAATTATTGTGTTAATAAAATTGATTTTAAAAAAAGTGTTTAGAGTAATAAATGAAAAAAATGATACAACCAAAAATGGGATTAAATGACCTAAATATAATCCAATTTTGTATAAATTATCGTTTACAGATGTCGTAGATATCACAATACTATAAAATTGAACTAAATATTTATAGATTATGTATTCAAATCAAAAAATGTTATAAAATTTTGAGTGAAAGGATTGTAAATTATGTGAATAAATAACAACTTTTATTATTTAAAACAATTTAGCTCATTTAAGAATGAAAATAGCGTTTATCTATCCAAGTTTTGGTGTTATTTCAAAACCAAATCAGCCTAATATAAAAGCTGTAGCTGATAATTATGGAATTTATCCAAATACCAGTTTATTGTATGTTGCAGGGGCAGTACAATCAGCAGGTCATGAATGTATATTTTTGGATGCAATGGCTAGGTCATTGTCAATTAATAATATGATAAAAATTTGCAAAAAATTCAAACCTGAGGTATTAATGTTTACATTAACCACTTATTTATTTCATGAAAATCTAAAAGTGATTTCATATTTTAAAAAACAGATAAATGCTAAAATAGTTGTAGGTGGACAACATTTATCGCTATATCCTGTAGAATCTTTGCGAAATGAATATATTGATATAGGGATAATTGGTGAGGCTGAAGAATCTATAGTTGAACTTTTGGACCATCTTGGACAAAATAAATCTATTAAAGATATTAAAGGGATTGTATACAAAAATAATGATAAAATATTTCTAACTAATCCAAGACTTAAAATTAAAGATTTAGATAAAGTTCCATTTCCGGCAAGAAACCTTGTACCAATGGATAAATATTATTCATTCATATCTAAGAAAAAAAATTATACAATTCTGATGAGTTCAAGAGGATGTACCTTTCAATGCAGTTTTTGTGAACAACGTACAGGGGACGTAAGATATAGATCAGCAAAAAATGTTGCTGATGAGTTTGAGGAATGTTTTAATAATTACGGGGTAAGAGAAATTGATGTTTTTGATCCATTATTTACAATTAATAAAAAACGAGTAATAGAAATTTGTAAAGAAATTCAAAGAAGAGATATTAAAATTATTTGGTCATGCAGGTCTAGAGTTGATACTATTGATGAAGATATGTTAAATGAGATGAAAAAGGCAGGGTGTTATAGGATATATTTTGGGATAGAATCTGGGGATGAAACTATTCTAAAAAATATAAAAAAATATACAAAATTGTCCCAAATAAAAAGAGCTATTTATTTGACTAAAAAACATAAAATATTGGCTTTTGGATATTTTATGTTTGGAAACCCTGGGGACAATAATTTCACAATAAGAAAAACCATTAATTTGGCAAAATCACTGCCTTTGGACTATGCTCAATTTAATAGAGTAAGTTTTTTACCAGGAACTGGACAATATGATGAACTTAAAAAAAAATTAGGGTATGACTATTGGGAAGAATATATAAAAAATAAAGCAAGTGAAAAGCCATTGCCAAGGTTAGATTGTAACCTAACAGATGATGAACTTGACACATGGATTAAAAAAGCATATATAGAATTTTATTTTAGACCAAAGATTATTTTGAAAACATTTATGCAAATTAAATCTCTTGATGAAATAATTAAATATTCAAAAGCAGGTCTAAGTATAATCTTTGGATGAATTATATTTGTAGAGATATAAATGATTTTTTTATAGTTAGATTAATTCTTCGAGAGAGTTACTAGAAAATTTTAATTATTTTTTAATATCTAATACACCATATGTGTATTCTTCAAAATTTTGTAGAGGTTGTATGGATAAAAATGAAAGTGAATATTGTGAACTTTTAAGAAAAAATGTTATTGCCAAATTTAATAAACTAAATCAATTTAAAGTACTAGATAAGTCTTATTCTTATATCTCTATTTATGGAGATTTGGATTAATTTATTTCATTCAAAAGATTTTTTGCTTCATCATCATAAGGATAGTTTTCAATTGATTTTATTAATAGTTCCTTGGCGTCATTAATGTTTCCTTCTTCAATGTAAATTTTTGCCAGAGTATTATACTTTTTGTATTCAATGTCAGGATTAATCTCAATTGATTTAATTAAATTTTGTTTAGCTTTTTCATATTCACCAGTCTTATAATATATCAGACCTAATCCTTCATAAGGACAAGTATAAGTCTTGTTATTAAGTTTCAATACATCATTAAATTGTTTTTTTGCACCTTTAAAGTTCCCTCTATTTAGTTTTACCAATCCCAATGCTTCAATCAGATACATATTACCAGGATATATCTTAAGGGCTTTTTCAAGCACTTGTAGAGATTCATTATTTTTACCTATTGCAATTAATGAATTAGCTTTGCTAGTTAAGCCTACTAGATCTTTATCCCAAACATCTAAAGCGTATTCATAGTACTGGAGTGCTTCCTCATGCATATTCTGGTTAGCATAAGTCCATCCAAGACCTAAATAAATCATTTTTTTATTCAAATCCTTATATTCACCAACAGTGGAGAGTTTGTGGATGTGTTCATATTCTTCAAAATCAGTCTTCCCCATCTCATCTATACATAAAAGAAATAATTCACGAGCCTTATCATAGTCTTTGTTTAGAATCTCAATATGACCCAAACCAGTTTTTGGTAAAAATGCTTTTTTATTAATTTTTAACCTCTCAAATATATTTTTTGCATCGTTTATCTGGTTCAAAGCTAATAAAATGAATCCTTTAAATTCTTTATAAACTTCAGCATCTGGTCTAAGTTTAATTGCATTATCAATATATTTTAGTGAACATTCGTAGTCTCCGTATTTAAAACAATTTAGTGCAACAATAAATTGGATATTATCATCATTTGGTCTATCGTCACCAGCAAGCTTATAGCTATCAAGAGCTTTATTTGTAATTTCCATCTTACTATAGAGGGCACCTAAAGCTTGGTATGAGCATGCATTATTGATATCTAAAATTAGGTTTTCTGCTTCCCTATATTTTCCTTCATCCCTATATTTTCTTGATAAGTATTGTTTGGCTTCACGATAAATAAGATCATCAACTACAATCTTTTTATCAATAATTGGTAAGAAAAATTCTTCTGCAAATTCAAGATCATAATTATTAACAATATGCGTTGAGACATCATGGAAAAGCCATACGCTAAATCTGTTAGTGTCATTGAAGTAGACGGATTCAGATTTCAAATACTTAACAAAATACTCTTTTGCCTTGTTCTTTTTTCCATTTTTTGAGTAGTATAGTGCTAATGCCCAATTTTTTAAATCAAATTCTTCATTTGATTTAATTACATCTAACGCAAATTGATTTGCTTTGTCCATATTATCCAAATTTAGATGGAGGATTAAGTTTAAGCTCTGGGCATGAATGTTATTATTTGACTTAAAATTATATTTTTCTGCAATTTCTAAGGCTTGATCAAGATCCTTATATGGTTCTTGAAAATAAATCCAGAATAAATAAATATAAGGTACTTCATTTTTTGGTTCAATCTTGAGTAGTTTTTCAAATTTACTGATTGATTTGTCATAATTTCCTTTCCAAAAATTATCTATTGCATTCTCTTGCAATTTTGAATTATCTAAAAATATTGATTTTCCAGTAATCATTTCATGTTCATATGAAAATATGAAAAATGCTATTAATATACTAAATCCAACTAGAATAATCAATGACAATTTTTTTTTCATATTTTTAAAATACTATTTTTTTATTAATTAAACATTTTGCTATTTATATTTGTCTATGTAATAATATATGCTTTGAATCTTGGTAAATAATATTATTTCCTGTTTCTTTTGAAATTAAATCTCTAATTTTGTTACAAAAAATAACCGACATATCTGGAAAATTTTTAGTTCCTTTTGACATTTTGTCTTTAAGACTATTACTTTGTAATATGAATTCAATTTCATCATAAACATCGGGATGTAGGTACAAGTCTTCGCATCTTTCGTATCGAAACATAATGTTTGGGTTTTTTATATGTGAATATAACTCAAGCTCAAAATGATTTGCATAACTTATATCCAGAAGTATAACGTTATTATCAGTTGATAACTCATGTGAGTTTTCAATAATTTTTTTCATTGAATCTGTTTTTTTATTATAATCAAGCAATTGGTCCTTCCCAAAGAAAATATCTTTGTTAAAGAATTTGTATGTATTGGTAGTGAAATGATCATTTGTGCCAGAGTAACAATTAATTTGATTTTTTATTTTATTAATTTCTGTAGGATTGTTAATTTGTTCAGGAAAACTTATTGGTATAATCCAAATTAATCCATTTATTAGCAAGAAAATAATCAAACTTACTTGAATCTTTTTTTTTAGACTTATTGTAAATCCAGAAATCAATACAATTAGCAATGGAATAAGGTATCCGATGACATCGGCTGATTTTAATTTTATAAAAAATGTAAAAACTCCAAATACACAAGCAATAATAAATATAATTAATATTTTTCCATGAGTCATTTTTTCTCGCTTTTTTAATCTAACTAAACTGGCAATTATCGCAGATACTAAGAACAAAGTTAATATTAGACCCAATTGATCATTAAGCAACAAGTAAGGATAATTGATCACGTCACAAAAAAAAGTATGAACTGTACCTTTGTCAGATTCAGGAAACACTGCTCGTGATTTGTATGTGGATAGATTTTCTTCAAATAGATAGTGGGGAACACAGATTATTAAGAGAAGAGCTATGGATATTAAGAAATTATTAAGAACTGGTTTTGAGAATTTTTTATTTTTTACTAGGATAAATATACAAAATCCAATTACTGATGCAACATAAGGTATCATACTATATTTTGTAAGTAGACATATCGCAGATGTAATTGCCCAAAGTAAGGACCAGGTTCTATTTTTAAAAAAGTTTGATTTAATTATGAAAAATATACTTAGCATGAACAACGAAGAAAGTATAAAACCTGAATATATTACTCTCGAACTACCTATTATACCTGGAGTTGTTACAACTAAAAATGCTGATAATAATGCAGCTTTTTTATTGTATATGAGATAAGTTAATTGATATGTAACAATAATTAATAGGATCCAGAAAAACCAGTTGATTAATAACGGAGTATTTAGATTGGGGAAATATTTTAGTCCATAATACATCATGGTAGGATAAACAGGTTGAGTGTTCATGAAATATATATTGCTCAATAATATGGGTTCTTTACTTTTTATCATGTTTAATGATTTACCCAAGATAATCATGTCTTCAGAATTATATTCTGGTGAGTGAAATAATATCCAGTGTAAATTGATTGCAAGACAGAGGATAATAATTAAGATTAAAATAAGAAAATGGTGTTTGATTACTTTTTTATATTTCATGATTTATTTACTCAATGTTTTTTATAGATTGATAAAGGTACTGTCTTACTCCTAATTAATATATCTCTAGAATATATTTTTTGATAGTTGGAATTTTTGCAGCTGTTCCAGTTTTCAATTAGAGGCATAATCACTTGATTATGCAGCGGTGATTCTATTGGCAGATTTATTACTACATAAGTCTCATACGAAAAGTTTGTGTCATAATCAATGATGTAGTCTTGTTCACATAGAAATTCTTTATCTTGATATCTTGAGAATCCATCAGGTCCACAGTTACTACGTCCTCCAGACCCAATACAAAATAAACCTCTGTCTACCATAATATTAAGTTTTTGGAATTTAATTTCATGAAATAATGAGTCTAACAGTTCTGAATTTGGAATGATTTGCAGACTGATTGGTTGATTATCAGAGTGATTAAAATTCTTGATAATTTCGTTTAATTTATAATTTGTATGACCTGGTCTTAAAAGTCCATATTTAAACAAACCAATTGAACTTGTAGTTCTTTGGGATATTGTATAGTTTGAGGATATAAATCCAGTTACTAACAAAGATAGACAAAGGGTGTAAATTAAGAACTTTATCAAATGTTTTTTATGAAATTTTCTGATAATCCTTTCAAATATAATTGAAATAATTATCGCATGAGCAGGTGCAAAAGGGAGGAGATATCTAGGATTCTTCCACGGAGCTAGTGTTAATATAATGTACGGAACCAAAATCCAAGAAATAATTAACATCTTATTACGGGTCTTTGGCCAGATAAAAAATAATAATAAGCTGATAAATAGATAACTAGGGATAGAACCAAAAACCATTGGATAAAACATATTAATATATTGTTTAAAATTTTCGATACTAATTGCATCATAACCTCCAATTTGAACTGCATAATCTTTGTTTAGGCTTATACCTCTGTCTAAAAGGAAATCAATTTTATTATAGTACCAAGGAAGACACACAAGCATTCCAATGAATAATGATAATGCAAGAAATTTTAATTTTTTAATATTATTCAAACTCAAGAAATTTTTCTTGAATGAATAATAAAAATATATAATTGATGGACCAATAATGTAAGTTAAAAAAGACCACTTTATCATTACACCAAATCCGCAACTGATTCCAAATAAAAATGTAAATTTTTTGTTATTAAATTTGTCTGAATAAACTAACAGGCAAAGACTTAGAGCAACCATTGATGTCAAAGCAAAATCTGCTAAATATATCCTTGAAAAACTGTATATTCCAGGTAAAAACGAGACAATTGTACTGCTTGTGAGTCCAACATCTTTATTTACAAGTTTTTTTCCAAGATAAAAAACTGATACAAGTAGGATTATATAATAAAATATGTTAGTGTGTGCAGATATATCCTGGGCTGTACCGAAAACAAAATAAAGTGGAATTGAACTTAACATATACAGTGGCGGGTAAAACAGATCAGTATTTGTAAATAGATGAATGAAACTTGATAGATTAAATTTAGATATTGATTCAAAATATTCGATACTCTTTAATCTGACATTAGCTAAATCATAAGAATAATCAGTTTGGTCTAGGTTGATGATAACAATATTATTTACTAATTGGAACAAGATAATGATACTTAATAGAATAATATGTTTATTTTTAACTAGGACTCTCCAAAATGTTGTTTTTGATGGGCTAATAAAATTCATTTTTGCTCTAAAATAATAATGTCCTCATTTTTTTACTTCAATCAAATATTTGTTCATGACCATGTAGTCTAATTTGCTATCCATAAACGCTCTTATTGCATCTTTTGGACTACAAACAATTGGTTCTTCATGCATATTAAAACTTGTATTTATGATGCATGGAAGACCAGTAATTTTTTTGAATTCCTTAACAATATTGTAATATACTGGATTTACTTTTTTATCAATTAATTGAGGTCTTGCAGATCCATCAATGTGAACAACACCTGGACAATTTTTTTTCATCCAATCAGTACACTCATAAGTCATTATCATGTGTTTTGCAGGTTGAGAATTAATATTAATTTTTTTAAAACATTTTTTTGCATCTTCAATTAATACAACAGGAGCAAATGGCATAAATTCTGTTCTGTTTAGCTTTTTATTTAACCAATCATTAACTTTTGGATCATCAGGTCTATACAATAAACTTCTATTTCCTAAAGCTCTAGGACCAAATTCCATTTTCCCTTGAAATAGTACAACAACATTATTTTTGGATAGAAGACTAGCAACAGTTTTTGCAAGATTTGTAGGTATTGAATAATTGATTTTTGATTTATCTAAAACATATTTGATAAACTCATCTGTATATTCATTACCGAGATATAGAGAGTCTAATTTTTTACAGTTTGATAAATGTGTAAATATTGCTCCTACACCAAGACCACCATCACCCATATGTGAGGAAATAAAAATATCTTTTGCAATTTCTTGAATTTTTTGATTGAGTTTTACATTAGCAAATAATCCTCCAGCTAAACAAATATTAGTTTGTTTAGTTTTTTTCATCCAATATTCCAAAAATTTTAAAAATTCAATTTCAAGATTCTTTTGTAATCCAGCTGCAACATCTTCTCTTTTGAATTTATTAATTATTTTATAGATGCCTTTATTTTTTGAAACAGGAACTAAATGATTAAGTTTATTGAACCCACCTTGTCCATTAAAATATAACAACTTTTTCATATACTTAATTGTTTTACTAGAATCTCCATAACATGATAAACCAAGAATTTTTCCTTCATGTCTGAGAGCTTTAAAACCTAATAACTCCGTGATCCTTGAATAATATAAACTAATTGCAGAATTTCCTAGTTCTTGATATACTTCTGTTAATTTATTGTTTTTTCCAATATTTATAGTTAAACTTAATCCATCACCCATGGCGTCTACTGTAATTACTAAAGCTTCTTTAAAGCTTGATGATGAAAAAGCACCATGTGAATGAACTTTGTGATGGTCAATTAGAACTAGGTCCTTAATTTTTGAAAATTTTTTAAGTTTATGTTGTAAAATTATTTTTGATGCAAAAGCTTCAAATTTTGTTAATTTAAGTTTTCTAATAAAAATCTGATATAAAAAATATAGATTAACAAAATAACTAAACTGGGATCTTGATTTTATTGAGACATATTTTTTGTTTAGTAGTCTAAAAAGTGAAATTGGTGTAAAATTTGATGCAATCACATATGTAATTTCTTTGTCTTTAGTCCTTTTTAGGCATTCTATAATTGAGAGTTTTGGAAATTTTCTAGTTAATTTTTCTCTATTAAGTCGTTCTTCATTTACTGCATAGACCAACTTGTTGTTCTCAAATAAACATGCACCAGAATCATGATTATCTGTAATACCAATAATCGCCCCCATAACAAGCTATAAAAATATACAACTTATTAACTTTAACTAAAGAATTAATATGAAACCCTCGATGATAATTCCAGTTAACAATGAACAAAAATTTATAAGAAATGTAATTAATAATGTTTTTTCAGTTAAATTTTATATTGATTGTGAATTAATTATAGTTAAGGATGTAAATATAGATAGCACAAGAACTGAGTTAAACAAAATAAAATTAAATCAGATAAAATATAAATAATTTCTTGTAAACAAAATTGATGGAGCGGATTTGTAATATTACTTATTTTTGTACAGATTTTGGTCTAAGAACAATTAAACCATTAATATTTATTTTTTTAAAATGTACATCATTGTAAAACGATAGTAAGTCATCAGTGTTAATTTCAGGGAGACTTAAAATTGGATTATCATAAATAATCAAATAATTTGTTGTTGGTTCTATTTCTTTATTAAGATGTTCGACTTGTATGTTGTAAAGTGATTCGCTACTATAATTTGTCTTAATAAATTCATGAAAACTCTCAGGAGTTATAAAATAACTTAACCTATATGCTTTGTTTGTTTCTGTAACAGCATATGATATTGTTTGAGGGGTTTTTGTTGCAATATAGAGAACTGTATCGTCATGAATGTTTTCTTTTAGATAATCTCGTAAATTATAATATTCAGTAGGTGGGCCATTTATATAAGGTGAGATTGAGTAATTATGATAAGCTGATAAAATATAAGGTATCATAATTAAAAAAAGACCAAAACTAATGATTTGTTTTTTCTTAGTAAATTTTATTAAAATCTTATAAATTATATCAATTGTGAAAGGAATTAAAAAAATTATAAAAATAAAACTGTACCGAGTAAATTCCTTGCCATAAGAACTTATAAAAATAAAGTTATGACTCATTACCATTATTTGGTAAAATACATAGTTTACTGCAAAAAATAGAATAATAATAGTTTTGTGAGAGTATTTTTTTATAGCAAAATAACTTGAATATAACATGCCAATAATTCCTAACACAAATAAAAAACCAGGGTAATTTACAATTAGATATTTGGTAAAACTAGATATCATATTAAAATCAACAAAATTTACAAATGAGTCAAACCCTCCTCCAACATAGTAAAATTCAACAGGGTTTTTAAACATCATATATGATCTAATCATATATATGATTGGGTAAACAAAACAAATTAGTGCATATAAAATTGAATTAAGATATTGTTTTTTATATAATAAAATTAAAAACATAATTGGAATAATTAACCATGCTTCCTGGCGCATCATACATGCAAATGAAATGGAGACAATTGATAGGAAATAATCTCTTCGTTTATTTAACTCAATATATCTTATTAAGTAATAAATCCCACAAATTAGGCCAAAATACAGAGGCATATAACTTAAAGTGTTCACACTTAAAATAATATGTTGCATACTTAAAGTTAAAACAATTGTTGAGACTATTGATACTGTTTTTCCAAATAGTTTTTTACAGAGTATAAAATAGTAAATAAGTGACGCAACACCAAGTATTAAACTGAATAACCTTGAAGTAAAAACTGCACTAAATACATTTTTGAAAATAAAAATAAAAACAGACAAAACTAATTGATAACCTCCAGGATGATTGTGCCATACTGGAAAATGTTTTGTATTAAGCATTCGCATTGCGTCGCGTACATAAGCTGGGGACTCCTCATTGTAATAATTAGGTGTTGTAAATAGGAAAAACAATCTAATAATTGTAGAAATTGTAACAATAATTAAAATAAAATTAAATTTTGTAAAAAGTTTATCTTTTTTCATTTCAACATAGTGATTTAACAATCTATAAAAATATACAACTTATTAAAGTTAGTTATGTGTGGGATTTTTGGATTTAATTTTACTGAAAAAAACTTAGCAGTTCTTATTAAAAAATCATTGACACACAGAGGTCCAAATCATTCAGAAATTTATGAAGACAATAATTTAACTCTAGGCTACACAAGATTATCAATAATTGATCTAAAATCAGGTAATCAGCCAATATATAATGAGGATAAATCCATATTAGTTTTTTGTAATGGAGAGATTTATAATTATTTAGAACTTAGGCATATTCTTGAAAAAAAAGGTCACAAATTCAGAACCGATTGTGATACAGAAGTTATTGTTCACGCATATGAAGAATATGGTACTAATTGTGCTAATTATTTTAATGGAATGTTTGCTTTTTGTGTGTACGATATAAAAAAAAAAAAAGTGTTTATTGCAAGAGATAGATTAGGAATAAAACCATTATTCTATTTTTTTGAAAATAATGAGTTTATTTTTGCGTCAGAACTTAAAGCAATTTTAAATCATAAACCAATAAAGAAAAAAGTTAATCTGGAGTCATTATCCAATTATTTGACTTATAGGTATACGGTAGGTAATAAAACAATAATAAATAATGTAAATAAACTCTTACCTGGACATTACCTTGAATTTTTTAATAATACAATTAATATTAAACCTTACTGGGCTTTAGATTTTAAGACCAAAAAATTATCTTTTAGTCAAGCATCTAGTACCTTTAGAAAATTGTTTGATTCATCAGTAAAATATAGATTAAATTCTGATGTTCCAGTGGGAGCATTACTTTCAGGAGGATTGGATTCCAGTAGCATTGTTGCTTTGATGTCAAAATATTCAAATGAATCAATAAAGACATATACGCTTGGATTTGAAAATTCAAAAGATAATGAATTCAAGTTTGCTAAAACAGTATCAGAAAAATTTGAAACAGATCATAAAGAAATTATGATAGATTCAACGTATATGAAACATTTTCCAAAAATTGTATATTATCTTGATGAACCTATAGCAGATCCTACATCGATTCCAAATTATATCTTAGCAAAAAAAGCTTCAAAAGATGTAAAAGTTTTGCTTAATGGTGAAGGTGCTGATGAACTTTTTATGGGTTATGAACAATATAAGTATATGAAATACATGAATTATTATAACAAATTTCCAAAATTGATTAAAAAATCAGTGCAAAGTTCAATTTCATTATTTCCAAAAGAACCTTTTTTTTACAAATTTAAAGAATTTATTAACCCTCATAATGATACACCAAAGTCATACAAAGCACTAGTGTCAATTTTTGGGGATTCTGAAAAAAACCTGCTGTTAAAAAGTAATTTGGAATCACCTAGTGGATATACAAAACAGTTTTTTGAGAATAATTTATCTTATAATCAAAAATTTAGTTATCATGATATTTCAACATTTCTTCCGGATAATATGCTAGCAAAGTTTGATAGAACTACTATGGCTCACTCTGTGGAGGGACGAGTTCCTTTTTGTGATCACAGAATTGCTGAATTTGCATGTAGTCTTCCAGTTGAACATAAATTCCAAAAACAAGACAAGTTAGTAATACGAAAAGCTTTGAAAGGTATTTTGCCAAAAAATATTTTAGAAAGACCAAAAAAAAGATTTTTTGTTCCAACAAATCAATGGTATAAAAAAGAACTAGGTGAGTATACTACAACTTTGTTTGATGATAATCATGAAATTGTTAATGAGTTTTTTAATGAAAAGTATATTAATAAATTACTAAATAAGGAACGTATGTTATCTCATTGGATGTTAAAAGCAGATAAACTTAGAGGACTTTATTACTCTAGGCAATTATGGACAATAACTAATTTTGTTCAATGGTATGATATTTTTATTAATGAGAATAAAACTTTTTAAGTCCATTAATTACACCTTTAACAAATAAGAATGGAAGTTTAATAGGAAATTTACATATTCTATTTTTGTGTCCCTTAATTAATTTCTTTTTTTGTCTATCATAACCTGACCAATTAAACCAAGCAAAATTGATTATTCCATAAAAAAGTACTTTTGTTAAGGACAAGAGTGTAAATGGATTATACACCTTTATTGTCTTTTTTTTATTAAACCATTTTCTAATTCCATAAGTTATGTTTCTTACTTCCAAATAATATCTATTTGACCAATCAATATTTGATTTTGTTACATGAGTAACAATGGAGTTTTTACAATATTTTACAGTTAAATTTGCTAGTGAACATCTCATGAAAAAATCCATATCTTCTAAATATGTCTCAAAATTTTCATCAAATCTTAAATTTCCTAATGATTTTTTTTTAATAGCAAAACAAACAGATATTTGTGGATACTTTTCTTCAAATTCTCCTAATGGATGAAAAATATGATTGTTTTCAAAGATAGTTTTTGGATATCTCATATCAGCATCAGAAATACTATTTAGTAATTCTTTGATTGCATTTTTTTCAAACCATGCATCTGAGTCAATGAAAATTAATATGTTGCCTTTTGCTAATTCAATTCCTTTGTTTCTTGCTTTTGCAGCACCAGAGTTTGTTTTAAATTCATATAGTTTTACTTGTTTGATTTTTTTTATTACTTTTACTGAATTATCAGATGATGCATCATCTATAACTAAAATCTCAGAATTCTTAATTTTTGAATCAATAATACTTTGGATTGTTTTAGAGATAGTAAATGAATTATTGTAATTTGGAATTATAAATGATATTTTCATCTTATTAGGGAGTTATATAATTCTTCAACTAGAGCTGCTTTTTTTGATATGTCAAACTTATTAGCAGTATTTATTGCATTTTTACCTAACTTATTTAGAATTAATTTTTTTCGAATCAAATAATCAATCTTTTCTGCAATTAAATAATTATCAAATTCAAGGACATAACCATTTTTGTCATTTTCAACATAATCTTTTAATGCGTTTTTTGGGGCATTAATGGTTAGGATTGGAAGACCTGCAGCCATTGCTTCAAAGGCAGATATGGAGAAACCTTCAAGTTTTGATAATAGAACAAAGATTTTTGAAGATTTTAAGTATCTGTACATCTGAGCATGTTCTTGGGTGAAATCAAGTATGTCAATATTATCTTCAAGACCTAGTTTTTTTCTTATACTCAATAGAAAATGAGTTTGTGGACCTATACCAAGAATCAAAACTTTAATCTTTTTTCTTTGTTTTTTCAAAAGTGCAACTATTCGAATTAATTTATGAAAATTTTTATGTTGAATATGTCTACCAATTGAGATTAAATCATATTTTTCTTTAAGAGGTTTAGCCTCATTAATTTTTTCAACTTCAATCCAATTCTCAATTATAGTTGAATGTTTACATCCAATTTTTAAAAGTTTTTTGTGAGTAAGTTTTGACACAGCTACATTGTTCTTGGTAAGTTTTGCTACCCATTCTTCAATCCACTGACCAAAAATACCTTTAATTCCTAGGTATCTCAAAAAATAAGTATCCCAAACTTCATGCCATGTAACAACCATTGGTTTATTTTTAAATATTGAGTATAATTTTACTGAAAATACTGGGAAATAAGGGAATGCTGAGACATCAAGCAAATCAAATTTATGTTTCATTAATTCAAAAAATAAAGCAATTGAGTATTTTATTGGTTCAAAAATTTTTCTTGTACCTTGTTGTCCATATTTTTTTTTGTATTTTGAGACTCCATGGATAAAAAACCTATCTGACACTTTTTTTATTGAAGAGCCAGTCCAGCTTTTAACTCCAAACATGTGAACTTCGTGACCTTGTAATACTAAATATTTAGCAAGAGAAAAATTTCGATATTCTGCTCCACCTATGGAGTAAGGATACAACAAATCGTACACAAGAGCTATTTTCATTGAATTATTGAAATTTAGATAACTTCTTTAAGGTTACTCTAACTATATCTATTAAAGCTAATAATCCATACTTAATAGGATTTCTAGCGATTCTACTTTTTTGATATTGTCTTTTATTAACAATAATTGGCATCTCAATAATTTTTTTATTGAGTTTTTTAGCTACAATTATTTCCTCATGAGTATAAGTAAAATTAGAGCTTAGATTCAGTTTTTCTGCAAAATTATATTTCATCACTCTTAAACCTGATTGAGTATCATTTAATTCATATCCAGTAATTAGGTGAATTAGACCAGTAAAAAAAATATTGCCAAATCGTTTTAATAAAGGAATTTGATTTAATGATCTTGTACCAATTATCATATCAGCATTTTTTTGATTTAGAGTTTCAATCATTTTTGGTAAATATTTTGGATTATGTTGTCCATCTGAATCAATGTGGATTATGTAATCAGGATAATAGTGTTTAGCATGTTCTAAACCAATTTTAATTAAATTTGCAAGACTAATTCTTTGCTTCAATAAAATGACTTTGTTCGCACCTTGTAATTTTTTTATAGAGTTATCAGTTGATGCATCATCAACTACAATTATTATGACGTTTTTTAAATGTTTTTTAATTTGTTTTATTGTATTCTTGACGGTGTTCTCTTCGTTTAAACATGGTAAAATTACGACAGCTAGTTTCATTTTATCTTAAATATTACTACATTATTTTTTGCATATACTTTTTTATATTTGGATTCATAATCTTGAAGTTTAAGATTTGTTTCATAGACTTTTTTATCACCAAAATAAGCATAATCTGGTTCAACAGTTTTATCAAATTCTTCTTTTTCATCCAAGTAGAGTGGAGGAGTTTGCATTAAGTTTATTTTTCTTAATGTGAGGGCAGGGATCCATAATCCTGCGTCTCCATAGTTATTGAGAAAGTATGAATCCTCAGGGGTGTTTTGTATAATCCAGTCAAATGCTTCTAATTCATTAGGTGTTACCATACTAAATTGATCAGATATATTTACGTAATGTATTTGATTTTTTATACAAATTATTAAAAATAAAATTGAAATAATTACAATGCCTGCTTTATGAAATATTTTAAATTTGTTAAAGTTACTAAATATATTTTTTATCAAATAACCTATTGCAATTGATAAAGGGATTAGTAGAATAGTTGTTATTCGTTCAGATAACAACAAAAATGAAAATGGAAGAATGTTGTACCTTGAATTAATAATGACTAATGTTGTTGCTAGAATCATTATCATTATGTCTCTAAATAATTTCTTATCATTGATTAAAATATACAACGCCATTAAACTAAGAATTATGAAATTATTTCCAAATATTAAAATAAAAAAACTAGGTATTGTAAATAAAAAATTTGTAATGTTCCCCTTCCAGCTTAAAAATTTATTAGCGTTTCTTTGAAGTTGCCAAATTTGTTCATTTTCTGAAATATTCATACTTTGGTAATTAATAAAGAACGGCAATGTTAAAATTATGATACACAAAAAAGCTAAACTACCTTTTTTAATAACTGAAAGATTATTTTTTTTGTCTTTTAAAAAATTTAAAATAAAGAGTGGTAAATAGATATAAAAAAATCCATATACAGGTGTGACATGAGTTAAAATTGATGCAGAGGCAAATATTCCAAATAAAATGATGTCTTTTAATTTATACTTTGTAATCTCCATAATAAATCTTGAAGAAAATACAATTAGTGCTAAAGATAATACAAAAGGATTACCACCCCATGAAATAAAAAATTGTGGGTTGTTTGCTACAAATAATGTAAGGATTGATGCAACTAATGCTTGCCAAGAGTTCACAAATTTTTTTAGGAGAAAAAATACACTAAGTAATAAAAATGCATACGTGAAATTTCCCATAAATAATGCAGATTTATAGGGTGGCAAATTTGATAACAATGAAATGTAAGCTGATAGTGTATGAAATCCAGTTGGATATCCACCAAAATTTACTGACAATATGGGGTCATAAGTTAATGGGACTTGATTTGCTTTAACAATAAGGTTTGTTGTTAGTGTATGAAAACTCATATCTGCGCTAGCTGGAAAAAAACCTAGAAACAAAGGAATAAACCTGAGTAATGAAACAGCAATTAGTACCATTAAAACGTATTTATCAAAATTCTTAATTTTAATTTTAATCTTTAGCTTTGTTAAAAATGGAAGAATGTTTAAAACTAAGATTATGTAAAAGAACAATGTCATTGATACAGGGATATACGATAAGAACCAAAATGAGATTATCCAAAATGACAATCACACACCAATAATTAAAGTTAATAGTTCAACAAAATCTTTTTTGTAAATAAATAACAATAATATTCCAGGGACAAAAAATATTAAAAGTGGTTTGAAAACAAAAAAAAGTGTTAGTAGGAAGATAATTGTTTGTATTTTTTTTTTCATTGTTTTTATTTTTATATTAAACTCATTGTTTTTCAACTACCATCATGCTAATAAAAAAGGCAGAAAATAATGTTTGAAAACCAATTACTAATGTTGTAAATGTAATTATTTGTGGTGCATTAAAAAGTATTAATGCTAATGAATATAATATGACAGAAGCACCTATAATTAATCCTTTTTCAAGTGTGATTTGTCTTGAAATCAAATTTATAAATTCATCATGTGTTTCAAATCCTGAGTGTGTAGCATAGATTCTTGCATAAAAACCTAGGGTAATAATTTGAAAACCTAATATTGTTAAAAATGAACCTGTTAAAAGAAAGTTTGATAGATTGATAAAGCCAGATATGTGTGATATATGTATCAAGACACCAATTATCATAGATATTGTTCCAGGAATTACATATAGATATGTTGGTGAGAACATTAACATGAATCTTAGGTGACGCCATCCATCACTAATGCTATTTAATTTTGATTTACCTATACGTTTTGAATAGGTAATTGGAACTTGGGTAATTTTTAATCTTAATTTTGCAGCCTTTATAATCATCTCAGATGCAAATTCCATACCAGTTGTTCTTAGTTTTAGTTTATCCAATGATTTTTTTGTAATAACTCTAAACCCTGAATGAGCATCACTTACATTTGTGCTAAAGAAAGTATTTAATAAAAATGATAATATTGGATTTCCAACATATTTATGATGCCAAGGCATTGCACCTTTTTTTATTGTACCTTTTAATCGGTTGCCAATAACTAAATCATAACCTTGGTTGTTTATTTTGTCAATCAATAAAGGTAATTCTCTAAAATCATAGGTACCATCAGCGTCACCTATTGCAATCAATGTTCCTTTTGCATTGTCAATTCCTTTAAGGATTGCAATTCCGTAACCAATTGAACTGTGTTTTACTACAGTTGCACCATGTTTTTTTGCAATTTTCGCAGATGAATCAGATGATGAGTCAGATACAATGATTTCTCCACGTATTTTTTCTTTCAAAAAGACTGCATTAATTTGAGTGATACATTTAGAAATAGTTTTCTCTTCATTCCTGCAAGGTAAAATTACTGATATGTCCACCCCCATAGTATAGTAAGAATAGTGTTTTTGTATTTAAATTGTTGTGATGAATTTTTAAAATCAAATTCTAGAAAAATTTATTAAACTCTTAATTAAATTATTTTATTATATATTTAGGGTGATTAAAACATGAAAGAAATTAAACCAGCATCAATCAAACCAACAATATCATTTAGTGATTTGAACAAAATTGACATTAGGATAGGAACTATCTTGTCAGTTGATGATGTTGACAATTCAGAAAAATTAGTAAAACTTAAAGTTGATTTTGGAGATCATCAAAGACAAATCCTTGTTGGTATGAAACAAGAAAGAGAAGACCCAAAAGAAGTTGAAGGGAAACAGGCATTGTTTGTTCTAAACCTTGAACCTAGAAAAATGGTGGGAGAACTCTCTGAGGGTATGATATTTGACATTGGATACTCTGATAAAATTGTTCCTGTATTAGCTATACCAGAAAAACAAGTTCCAAATGGTGTACGAGCTGGATGAAATTTAAATCAATATTATTTGTATTAAGTTTTATTTTAATATTTTGGGTTTTCATTCCAAATTATTTGATTGATTTAAACATAATATATGGGTTACCAGAATATAGATATGGTTTGTTAAATGTTTTAGGATATATTTTAATTGGCACTGGAGTATTAATTAATGTAAATATTTGCTATTTATTTATGAAATTTGGAAAAGGTACACCTTCTATTACTGAACCTACAAAGAAATTGGTTCAAAGAGGAATTTACAAATATACAAGAAATCCTATGTATATATCAAACACAACAATAATACTGGGAATATTTTGTATATATGGACATGTATTGATATTATTATATGCAGGCATTTTCTTTAAACTAATGCATTGGTTTTTAGTGTTTATTGAGGAACCCTCAAACAAGAAGAAATTTGGAAAAAGTTATGAAAAATATTTACAAGAAGTTCCAAGATGGTTTTAGAAAAAAAATTAATTAAAAATTATTTTACTTCAAATCTTTCTTAAGACTCTCAATTATCTTAACTGGTGTTGGATCAATGTCATATTCTAGTGCTAAGTAATATGCTAGATACAGCCCCATCCACACACTTGACACTAATCTTGTTAAATAGTTGTCGCCAGTAATTGCAATTTCTTGAACTGGAGTGTCATAATCCTTTGACACTAGCTCTTTGAATATTTTAATTCGTTTTTTAATTCTTGGATGATCATCTTGGTCACTAATTATTACAATATGAAAATTTCCAACTGGGTTTTCATAAGCACAGATTTCATTGTGATTAAACTCACTAAACATGTTATAGAATGCGTGGGTTTTAGCATTTTCATTAATGTCAGTTTTCCATTTTTCAGCAATACAAAATAATTTTTGTGATGAATAAATTATTGGTGTTACACCATGAAGTTTTTTTGCTAAATCTTTACCACTTTCCTCAATTCTTTGTGCGCTCTGTTTTAAACTTGTAATAGTGTCATTATAAATGGTTGTTTGATCCATTACTAATCCAGAATTAACTAATACATTAAGCATACCAACAAACTGATATAAAGTTGATAATCTTGGCTGAATTCCTTTAGGGATTGCAATATGGGGGTTTTTGTTCATTTTAGCTAATTCTTCTAACTTACCACCTGATGCAATGCTTACAACCTTACAACATCTTTTAATTGCAGTTCTATAAGCAGCAACTGTTTCTTCAGTGTTACCTGAATATGATACTGCAAAAACCAATGTTTTGTTATCTGCAAATTTTGGTAAAGTATAATCTTTTACAACATGAATGTTTAAAGGTTGGTCATAAAGGTACACTTTCAATAGATCTCCGTTATATCCAGATCCGCCCATTCCAACAACTACTATGTTGTCAACATTTTCAAATTTTATCTTTTTTCCATAGTCCATTGCTTCCTTAAGCATGTAAGGGAATTTTGCAAGAACTTTAGTCATATTTCCACTGTCTGTTGTCATTAGTACTTCACCTAGAAAATAATAATCAATTAGTGTTTAAATATTTTATTTATGAAATATCCTATTTAGTTAGACGAGGTTTGATTAATATTAAGATTTTCAAGGTTAGATGAAAAATTTTACTTAGAACAAAAATTTATTCAAATTAAGAAAACTTTGTAATTCATCTCTTAATTTGGTTGCGTCAGTTTTAACCATACCTTCATAATCTTTTGATTTACCTGTGAACAAAAACTTATCAAATATTGTTCTAATTGCAGTATACTCCGCTCTTGCTTCCCATCCCCCACGCTCTTCAGAAATAACAAAACAATCAATAACTGCTTTTACTTTCCCTTTATTTAAATTAATTTTTAGACCATCAACTTCTTTGGTAACATTTTTTATGTCAGAAATTGTTAACCATAATTGAACTTCAAGTTTTTTAGATTTGACTTCTCTAAATGGTCTTAGTCGCATGCTGACTTTTCTACCTTCAGGAGTAACATTCTCTGAATGTCCAATAACTAGTTTCTTGTAACCTGTTTTTCTAAAAAAACTGTCAATAAATGCAATAAGATCTTTTTCATTAAAAATTCCTTCATAGTTTACACTCATACCAAGTGCAACATGTTGAATTTCATCTCTAATCATTTTTAAATTATGTATTATACATGAATTTATTAATATTCAAATATCCTGAAATTTCATTTTTTAATTCATTTATGACATGTTTGGATACATGATCCCAGTGGCTTATTCTTGCTCTTGCAAAAAGTTTTTCGTAAAGAACTTTCCACAAAAAATAGAATGGTTTAGAATCAGGGAAAAGACCAAAATATTCAGTTTGTAAAAAAGCATCAAAGGTTATGTTCAATTTACCATGTGCAGTCTTAATTTTTTTCCCTTCTGACTCAACTTCTATTAATTTATAGTCATTGACATATATCCATAATCTTGTTTGCAGTCTTATATATGAATCAACTTTTTTATAATATTCTGTTTTCAAATGAAAATATTTTCCAGTTGATGTTTGAAATTCTTCGTCCATTGCAATTTTTTTATCAAATTGTTTCATACGATAATATTTGTCAATAATTCTAAATAGTTCTCTCACTGTAAAATATCCTTCATAATTTAATGATTCAGCAATAACAGTGCTATATATTTCAGTCATTTTATTTTAATTAAATTCCTCATTGTTGTAATTTTTTATTAATAAGCATTTGTGGCAGTTTCCATTTCTAAATATTTTTTAACATCAGTCATAAAGTCATATAAATAATAATCAAAGTAATCAAAATATTTTAAAAAAACATCGTGATACATAATTTTTTGAAATAAAAATTTTTCAAGTTTTTTTAATCCAGGAGATTTTTCAAAGTCTCCATCATAATCCATAATAAATCCACCATTTATGATTATTTTCATTCTAGCTTCCGTTAGTTTCTTTACTTTACCATTTTTTACAATTTCCACATCTTTTTGTTCCCAAATCCAAAGTTCTGGTAAAAGTAAAAACATGGCAAAATAATTTACTTTTTTTCTACCCATCATTTTGTGAATTCTATATGGTGGATAATCCCAGATTTTTGTCTCATAAAAATCAAAGTCATGGTCTTTAATCCAATTAATCATGAATTTGTACAACCCATCAAAATTAAAGATTCCTTTGTATTTAATTATACGATGGAATCCATACTTCGAAAAGTCTGCCATCTCCATATCTGTCATTTCTAGTATATAAATATGTATACTGGTATAAATAATTTTTGTTAGAATCAGTGATAGATAATACGGGTAATACTTAATAAGCATTAGATGCTGTTTCCATTTCCAGCAAGGCTTTAGGAAAGCCTTGAGGTAAACAAGTGGGTTTCCTCCAAGAAGTCGTCAAGCCCACGTAGAATCTTAGTAAGCATTAGATGCTGTTTCCATATCAAACAAGGCTTTAATAAGCCTTGAGGTAAACAAGT
>Ga0233437_1002796_pt1 | contig 25060 bp, 22 predicted proteins | sample SI_122_August201_FD_182714 | JGI IMG/M metagenome (GOLD analysis project Ga0233437, IMG submission 182714) | Seawater microbial communities from Saanich Inlet, British Columbia, Canada - SI_122_August2016_200_MG | ecosystem: Environmental > Aquatic > Marine > Inlet | place: Canada: British...
TGATTCAAACCGCCATTTTTTTAATTCCTCAAATATTGTTTCCGTGTTGTTAAATATCTCACTTGAGTAAATTTCATATTTTTTAGATCTTTTTTTCTCCAGGAGTAACAGATCCCTTTTTTCAAGAGTCTTTTGATGAATATCATATATTATTTTTAAAGATTTTAAAAATTTTTCCTGTTTTGAAACCTCATCTACAACCCCATCCCCTTCATCCACATCCCTTAAAACATGTTTTGGCCGCATGGATTTTTTTTCCATTTTAGCCCCATAAATAAAAATTGTGGATAAAGCTATGGGACAGTCCAGCATTGTTCGTAGGATATCATGTTCCCCTTTCTCAATTTTTTTGGCAATTTCTATTTCGCCTTCACGACTGAGTAAGGTTACCATTCCCATTTCCTTGAGATACATTTTCACAGGGTCGGTAACAGCACCAAATTCAATATCGGAACTGCTCTTTTTAACAGGAAAAAGATCTTTTTTAACCGGTTTTTTCCCCTTTTCCTCTTTCTTATCTTTTTCTTTTCCTGATGCTTTTTTAGATTTATCTTTTGCAATTTTTTTATCTTTAGCACTCTTTTTAATTGATGATTTAGGTGTTCCTTTTGCTGCATTTTTCTTTGTGGCCTTTTTAATTTTTTCTTTTTCCTTATCCACAAGTCTTATCCCAAGCTCTTTAAGCTGCACAACAATATCATCGATTTGATCCAAGGATTTTAAATCATCGGAAATTGCGTCATTAATTTCGGCAAAAGAGAGTGAGCCGTTTTTTTCACCTTTTTTAATCAATTTTTTTAATTCTTTTTTACTAATCACAACATCCTCTCCAGACGTATTTGTCTTACCTGCCATAAAATGCCTCCCAAAGGGTTAAAGTTATAAATGATCATGCAATTGCTGAATCTCTGCCTGCTTTTTCTTTAACAGGTCCATCAAATCAGAATCACTGCCCTTTTCCGCACTTATAATTTTAGTTGTCAAAGTGTTTTCCTGTTTTTTTCTCACTCTAATAATTCTATGAATGATTGACAAAGCAGTTTGATGAATATCTTGTTCTGAAAAAAAATCATTCATGGCAAATGAAGCTATAAGTTCTTGGTCCTCAGCATTTTCCATACCAGCCATAGCATTTGTAATGAAGGCTTCTTTTTTGGGATCAAGACTTAAAATTTTTTGTGCCAGGCGTTTTAATTTTTCCGAATAAAAATATTCTAAAACTTCTTTGTTTTTAATTTCATTTATGATTTCGGGATAGTTTAACATCAACGAAATCATCTGTTCTTCTCTTCGGTCAGATTCCAATTTAGCATCCTTATTTTCACCATCATGTAAAAAGGATTTTTTTCCGGGATGACTTAAATATTGTTCCCTGACCTTCTCCAAAACGGCTTTTTCATCAATATTCAGCGTTTCGGCAAGCTCTTTTACATATAAAGATCTTAAGGCGCTGTCTTGAATCAAAATCAGCTGCTTTTTCATATCCTCTAAAACCCTGATCCGGCCTTCCACGGACAATCCATGTGTATCAATGGAGATGTGCAAAAGAAACTGCATCATTGTTTTGGCATTTAAAGCCAATTCATTAAAAGCTTTTTGACCCTGTTTTAGCACATAGGAATCCGGGTCATGTCCTTGTGGAAGTACAAGGATTCTTGTATCAACTCCTTCATTCATGAAAATTTTAATACTTCTTTTAGCAGCATTAATTCCGGCGGTATCAGAGTCAAAAACCAATACCATCCTTTTAGCATATCCTTTAAGTATCCTAACATGATCCGATGTTAGTGCAGTACCAAGACTGGCCACTGTGTTTTTAATACCGTTTTGGTAAAGGGATAAAAAATCAAAATATCCTTCAACAATGTAAACACAACCTTCTTGTCGACAATATTGTTTTGCAGCATGAAGACCGTAAAGGATACGACTTTTATTATATACGGGTGTATCAGGGGAATTCATATATTTTGGCATGGAATCATCCATCACCCTGCCACCAAACCCTGCCACCTGCATATTCACATCAAAAATGGGAAACATGATACGATTTCTAAATCTATCATAATACCCATTGTTTTGTTTTCTTTCCAAAATCAAACCACTTTGAATTGCAATATTTTTGGAAATTTTTCGATCTTTTAAAACCTTAACAATGGTATCCCAATTATTGGGTGAAAACCCGAGTCTAAATTGCTCAATCGTATCGTCAGTAATCCCTCTTTTTTTAAGGTATTGCATAGGGGTCTTCCCTATATCTTGCTTTTTAAGCCCATCAAAATAAACTTCCATGATGGTTTTATTCAACCGGAACAGATCCTCTTTAAGATGAATCTGTCTTCTTTTTACCGGGTCAATCTCTTTGGTCTCTATAGTTACATTATACTTGCGAGCCATCATTTTTGCAGCTTCAGGGAATGTAATTCCATGATATTTCATAACATAGGACAATACATTTCCACCAGCACTGCAGCCAAAACAATGAAAAATCTGTTTACTTGCATTTACAGAAAAAGAAGGGGTCTTTTCAGAATGAAACGGGCATAACCCGAAAAAATTTCTTCCGGATTTTTTTAAAATAACTGATTCTGAAATGACATCAACAATATCTGAAGTATTTAAAATCTCTGAAACTTTTTCCTCAGGAATATACATCTTGGCGGCGCTGACTCCAAAATTTTACGGTTCTGCAAGTAAATAAGCTAAGTATTTATAATCACATGTCAATAATTATCTCTATAGATAATTCTTATTTTGAAATCCTGATGGCTTCTTTTAAATCCAGGGTACCTTCATAAAGTGCCCTGCCGGTTATTACACCTGTCACACCTTTGTTTTCTATTTTGAGAAGATTTTTAATATCCTTAAGCGTGCTGACCCCACCGGATGCCACAATGGGAATGGACACAGCGCAAGCTAAAGCAGCAGTCTCTTCAATATTGGGACCGATCTGCATGCCATCTTTAAATATATCGGTAAAATTAATTGCAGCAACCCCACAGGACTCAAATTCTTTGGCAAGATCAATGACTTTTGTCTCAGAAGTCCGACTCCATCCTTCAACAGCAACCATGCCATTTCTGGCATCGATTCCAACGACAATTTTATCTGGAAACGCTTTGCAGGCTTCTTTAACAAATTCTGGATGATAAAGCGCTTCACTTCCAATAATGATCTTTGAGACACCGGCATCCAGGTACATTTCAATGGTTGCAAGATCTCTGATACCGCCACCCACCTGTATGGGAACATTTATCCCGGCTAAAATATCCTGAATTGTTTTTAGATTTTTCACCTCTTTTGCAAAGGCACCATCAAGATCAACCACATGGATAAGACTTGCACCTTGAGTCTCCCATCTTTGAGCCATCTTTACAGGGTCATCCGAGTAATGAGTGGTATCCTCCATCCTGCCCTGTAAAAGCCGGACGCATTTGCCTTGTTTAATATCAACAGCCGGTATTATTTGCATTTATATTCACTGTATTTTAATTTTTGCTTCATTTGAAATGTAAAAACGATTTTTAAAGGCTTCCCTTGCTGGACAGAACATTGGAAATTTTTTCATTCGTTCTTGTGGCCATATGCAAAGATTTTCCAAACGCCTTAAAAATTGATTCCAGTACATGATGCTCATTTTCACCATAATATGAATTTATATGAAGGTTAAGTGCTCCTTGAACACAAAATGCCTGGAAAAATTCTTTGACAAGATAGGCATCAAATTTTCCTTTAACCTTAAGATCGCGTGGGAAATTATACACAAGATAGGGCCTGTTTGACACATCGATTGTAACCCTTGACAAGGCCTCATCCATTGGTACACAAAAGTCCCCGAACCTGACTATCGCTTTTTTATTTTCAAGGGCTTTTGAAAGTGCCTGCCCAAGGACCAGACCGATATCCTCAATAGTATGGTGATAATCAACGTCAAGATCTCCTACAGCATTGATCTTGAGATCAAAAAAACCATGGATGGCAAAAGCTGTAAGCATGTGGTCGAAAAAAGGAATCCCGGTTGAAATATCCACATTACCTGAACCGTCTATATCAAAACAGACGCTAATTTCAGTCTCATTTGTTTTGCGGGAAACGCTTGCTCTACGATCCATAAAAATATCCTCGAATTGTTTTCAACTCATTCATGGCCAACTAATATCATGACCAACTAATATGGATAGACATCATCAAAACCAATCTTCTAAAATACACAAAACTCTTTTTTTTGTCAAATATTTTTTTCTTCAAAAAACCGTCCATCATAATTTCCAAAACTATTTGATCAATTTTATGATCTGCTTGAATTTATCACCCTTAGCTGCCCTCAGCAATTCAAAAAATGCCATTTCAACACATGTGACCTGACCGCCTGACTGAACAATTCTCTTGATGCCTATTTCCTTGTTTTCTTTTGTTCTGGAAGACACACAATCAGCTACCACCTGGACCTGACAACCTTGTTTGATCAAATCGTATCCCGTCTGGAACACACAGATATGGGTTTCAATACCTGTTAAAAGTACCTGGGTTCTACCGGTTTTTTTAAATTTCTCCATAAATTCAGGATTGCCACAACATGAAAATGAAAATTTCTCTATGGGTTCTTCCTCTATCAAATATTTAGAAACCGCTTCAGTGGTTGGGCCTAAATTCTTTGGAATCTGCTCCATCCATAGTATTGGTACTTCAAGAATTTTCATACCTTGAATCAAAGTTCCTAATGATTTAACCATTTTTTCTTTTTCGTGCATTAACTGGGCCAGCTGGCCCTGAACATCAATCAACAACATTATGGTATTATCAATTGTAAACATCTATATCCCCCTTATGAATATGATTACTAAAAACATAATTTGTAATTTTTGTCATTTTTTGTTAATTTTAATACAATAAACTATGAATCAATACAATTAATTTCATTAAGGTATTGCTGACCAATGAAATCAGATCTACACCAAAATGTTTGAATTTACAGGAAAACAAATGCAAAAAAAATCCGGCTTAATATTTATTCTTTTATTATTTTTTTTCTCTGGATGCTCAACACTACAGCCGGGATACGAAATACCTGTTGTCAGCATCACCTCTTTTAAAGCATTACCAACACAAGGACTGATCCCTCAATTTCAAATAAACCTTCGCATTATTAATCCCAATCGATCATCACTTGATCTAAAAGGAATTTCTTATACCATTTCCCTTGAAGGGCATAAAGTTATGACCGGCGTATCAAACAAACTTCCTAAGATAGAAGCCTATGGTGAAGGGGAAGTTTTACTGACCGCATCAGTAGATCTTTTCAGAAGCATAAAATTTTTTACCGATCTTGTGAAGAGTCAGAATAAAAACAATATTGCCTACAGCCTTATGGCAAAGCTTGATGCGGGAACCCTGCATCCATTAATTTACACCACAAAAAAAGGGCAGATCAATCTTAACCAGGCCATAAAAAAACAATAAATGAACAGATTTATAAAATATTCTTGCTGCATAGCTCTGATTGCACTTTCTTTTTCCTGTGCCTCACGCAAAGAAACGGTTTATCAAAACCACATCCCGGCAACACAAAAAAAACCACCTATCCAGGATTCAGACCAGGGCTCTTCCTCAATCAAATTATCAGAACAAAAAAAAATGATTGCCAGGCATGCCGTAAAAAGTCTTGGTCTTCCCTATAAATGGGGAGGCAACTCTCCTGAAACAGGATTTGACTGCAGCGGTTTGACCAGTTACACCCATAAAAAAGCGGGTATTATTATCCCTAGGACTGCCAAAGCCCAATTTAACAAAGGCCAATTTGTTGAAAAACAAAATTTACAGACCGGAGATCTTGTTTTTTTTAATGCCCCCCAAAAAAAGGGAGGCTGGCATGTGGGAATTTACATTGGTAAGGGGCATATTATCCATGCCCCTGGAAATGGAAGCAAGGTTACCTATGGAGATTTAAACCATCCCTATTTTAAAAAATATTATATGGGTACACGACGTTATTATTAAACATAGACAAAAAAGGCTTTGCAATTAAATTGCAAAGCCTTTTTTATATATGGTACCGAAGAGAAGACTCGAACTTCCACACCTCGCGGTACTAGATCCTAAGTCTAGCGTGTCTACCAATTCCACCACTTCGGCTTAACTTTTGGACTATGTCATCCTAAAACAAACCTTTAAACTCTTAGTGTTTAAGAGAGCTTAAGCAGGGCAACTTTATATCACCAAACTGCGCAATGAAAACGTTTTATATAAAAAACATGATAAAAAGTCAAGGAAAAATCCTTTTATATCTATAAAGTCATAGCCTATAAACTTGGCAGAAAAACAAGGGCGAGAAAAATCAAATATTTTCTTATTATTGGGAACTTTTTTACCCAAATTCTATTGCTTTTTTTTCATAGGTCAAACTACCTATATGCGTCAATTGCGCTTCTTGACTCAAAATTAGTGCACGGTACAATTTTTGCATTCATCACTAATAGTCATGTGAACAATGCCAAACCTGTTGTGAAACAGGGACGGAAAGCTATAGGGTCTTACTGGAAGACAGCCTGGTTGCAGAACAAAAAAATAAAAGGACAATAATTATGAAAAATAAATGTCTAGCCGGACTATTAACCGTGTTTTTATTATTCAACATTACTATCTTGGTACAGGCTAGTACTATAGATTTTTTCATTGATGATGATACAAAGAGTCAATTCAATCCTACTACCAATAGTAGTGCGGGAGGTCTCCCTCTCGCAAATACTAATTTTGAGAAGGTCTATGATAATAATTTTGTTGACGTACAGTTTGGCCCTAATTGGCAGTACTGGGGAACAGGTTTTCATCAAGATGACGTATTATTCGTAGAAAAAAATGTCAGTTCATCTTTCATTAACTTAATAGCTTTATCCGGCTCTGAGGTGACCCTAGAAAGCTTTGATTTAAGTGCTTGGGAAGGTTGGTATTTTGAAACTGAATTCCAGGTTTATGATCTTAGTGATACCGTCACTCCATTTTTATCTTCATCTTGGAAAGGTAGTTCGGATAATGGGTTGGAAACCTTTGATATCAACCTTTCTAGCAACATTGGCATAAAACTTGTGTTTGAAAATGATTTCTACAACAATGCTGTTGATAATATTATTTTTTCAGGTGCCCCTGATAATAGTAATCCTACAGTCGCCCCAGTACCCGAACCAGCAACTTTGCTTCTGTTTGGTCTTGGTATCTTGGGTATTGCCGGAGTTGGCAGAAAAAAACTTCAAAGCTAAATCAACATAGACAACAAAACCGTGTTATATGGTAATGATGGTAGAAGTTCAGGCAAGAATGATTGGAGGACATTTTTATATACCGGATATTGCCTTGAAAAAAGATTTGGCAAAGGAGGACTTGAACCTCCACACTTCGCGGTACTATAACCTAAGGGCCCACTCAAAAATAACTTTACATTTTTGCGCGTGGCCTTCTGTTTAGAAGCCGATTCATCCTGTCCGGCAGTGTTGTGAAAACATGACATATACTTGATATGCATTAGTTTCCACGCCTTGCCGGACAGGCGACTCAACTCCAAAAATTGGTAATTAATTTTTGAGTGGCCCCTAAGTATAGCGTGTCTACCAATTCCACCACTTCGGCTTATTCTTTAAATCATTTAAATCACAAACTATTTTCCATTTGTTGTCACCTTCAATACACTCAACTCCTGCGACGAGAATATCACATATTAAAAATGGGCTAAATATCAAGAAAGATTTCATTTTCTTATTCGATAATATCATGTGACCTAACTTTCGGAGAAAGAGGGATCTTCAATGATTGCACGCTTTACACCAATGGACTACTTTTAAATCTATAGCCATTCTCAAAATAATTTTCTTTTAAAAACGACATACTCATCATACCAAAGTATGTGGATTGAGTACTATTTTTATTATTATGTAATAAATGAAAGAAATTATGTAAAAATTGTTACATAAAAAAAACAATTACAAATAAGTTGTCAGTGTTTTTTCCGGACAGCCCCAATTACCAAGGGTTTTAGTCAGTCATTTGTTATGGCCTGATTATTGCTTTGTCTTTGGTTTAACAAGAAATATAAAAATTTTTAGAATAATTAAAAGTAAAGGAGACAGATTATGAAGAAATCCTTTTTATTTTGTTTAGGGATTCTACTATTTATTGGAATGATAGGGCAAGCATCTGCTTTGACAATAACAAATAGTAGCTTTGAAATTAATGGTTTTTCCGACTGGACGATCAATACTCCTAATGGTGGTTCGGCAGTTGTTGTTACGACGATCAATTCTAATAATGGCAACTCCTACGGTGGCACGGATGGTACTCATTTCGCAGCATTGACGGCAGATGCTTCTATCTCTCAGAGTTTAACATGGAATACAGGGGATACGATTGCATTTGACTGGGCTTTTCTGGCGTTTGATTACATGCCTTTTAACGATTTTGCATACTTTAAGGTGGAAGGAACTAAATATGAATTATTATCCAGTGTTTCAAATGTTGGAGATTATGGAGAAACCGGTTGGTTAAACTATTCGTATACATTTGGGTCAAATGGAAGCGGCAACATAGAATTTGGTGTTTTGAACTACAGTGATAAAGAATATGATTCAAAATTATTAATTGATAATTTAACAGCAAGCGCTGCACCTGTCCCTGAGCCGGCAACTATGGTCCTTTTTGGTCTCGGTCTCATAGGAATAGCCGGCGTTAGCAAAAAAAAGCTACAAAAATAAATCCACATGAACAAGAAAACCTTATTACGGAACAATGACGGGCGGCGTTCAGGCAAAAAGAATGATAGGCGTATATTCTTACATGTCGATTATTCCCCTGAAAGAAGATCCGGCAAAGATCGAAGATCTCGTTTTGATAGACGTTCTAAGCAAAGATAAATATTTGTAAAAAAATATGGGCAGAGTCAGCAATGGCTCTGCCTTCAGTACTTCATCTTCGGACAATTCCCTCAACAGTATTCATATCCGGTTTAAATTTTTGATTTTATAACTAAAGAAGAAGTTATCAGATAAGCCTTAAGAGTTGTCTGGTGCCGAAGGGGAGATTCGAACTCCCACAAGCATTCGCTCACTTGTCCCTGAAACAAGCGCGTCTACCAATTCCGCCACTTCGGCACTAAATAGTCTTTAACTACCATCATTCCGACAATAAAAGATTGCTTAAAAATGACATTTGAGGTAATATATTTGTTTGTAGGATTTGTCAAGATTATTGTTCAAAATTGAAAAGGTCGACATGGAATTAATTGAAAATATAGATCAAATTAACCACCCCTTTAAAAATGCTGTTATTACCATTGGAAATTTTGACGGGGTTCATAAAGGGCATCAGAGCCTTTTTTCAAGTGTGATAAGAAAAGCAAAAAAACTCAATGGGACATCCATTGCCATGACGTTTGATCCCCACCCTTTAAAAGCATTGGGGATTTCAGGTCCTCCCCTGATCACCCGGCGCGATCAAAAAGTCGAGCTCATTGAACAATGCGGACTGGATGTATTATTGTGCATCCCTTTTGACAAGGCATTTTCTGCAATCACAGCCCATGACTTTATTGAAAACCTTCTTGTTAAAACCATCGGAATGAAAGCTATCATTGTTGGTGCTGACTATTCCTTTGGAAAAGACAGGCAGGGGAATATTGAACTTTTAAAAAAAGAACAGGGCCGACTGGGATTTGAAACCCTTGTTTCTCCCTGGATAAATAATACGGATTCAGACCTTAAAAGAATCAGCAGTACTATAATACGTGAAATTGTTATGAAAGGAAAAGTTGACCAGGCCTATAAATATCTGGGTCGACATTATCAAATCCGGGGCAAAGTTATCAAAGGTCGAAAACGTGGTGGAAGTCAGCTGGGGTTTCCCACGGCCAATATCAAACTTCATGATGAACTATGCCCCAAACTGGGTGTTTACGCCGTCAATGTGGAAACAGCCAAAGGCAATTTCTGGGGAGTGGCCAATATTGGTTTTTCTCCGACCTTTGGAGATCAAATGTTTACCATTGAAGTGCATATCCTTGATTTTAATGATAACATTTATGGCACAAGGATACGCGTCAACATGGTAAAAAAATTAAGGGATGAAAAAAAATTTTCCAGTATTAAAGAACTTTCTGAGCAAATTGAAAAAGATATTAAAATTGCAAAGGACATATTAGAGAAAAATGGCTATTCGTAAAATCCTAACTTATCCTGAGAAATCCTTATTGCAGCCTTCTATTAAGGTTGACACAATTGATGAGGACATTAAAAAATTGATCATCGATATGGGAGAAACCATGTTTGACGCTCCAGGTGTGGGACTTGCCAGCCCACAGGTCGGTGTAAACAAAAGAGTTATTGTTTATGATTCCAATGCAGCAAATCCTGATAAAGATGACTCAATTCAAGAATTTACAGCCTTAATAAATCCTGAAATCATAGACAGTTCCGGTAGTATTATTTCTGAAAAAGAGGGTTGTTTAAGCGTTGTTGACTATACCTCAGATGTAAAACGATATGAAAATGTGACGATCAAAGCCCTCGATATTGAAGGAAAACATATTGAATTTGAAGCCCAGGGGATTCTTGCCATTATTATGCAGCATGAAATTGATCATCTGGACGGCATCTTATTTATCGAAAGAATCAGCGTTTTGAAAAGAACCATGTATAAAAAAAAGATTGCAAAAATGCAGGACAATCATTGAAACACAGGACCCATATTATTTATATGGGAACACCGGATTTCAGTGTACCAGCTTTACAAAAGCTTGCGACACACGATGATTTTCATGTGAGTCTGGTTGTCACTCAGCCGGACAGACCCAAAGGCCGAGGGAAAAAGCTTGCACCATCACCTGTCAAAACAGCTGCTCTAAAATTGGGTCTTGATGTTTATCAACCCGAAAGCCTTAATACAACAGAAGCCAAACACAAACTTTTATCACTTAGTCCTGATTTTTTGGTTGTTGCCGCATTTGGACAAATCCTTTCCCAGCAAATTTTAGATATTCCAAAACGATATCCCATTAATATCCATGCATCCCTTTTACCCAAATACAGGGGAGCCTCTCCTATCCAGGCATCTATCATGAATATGGATAGTATAACCGGTATTACCACAATGGTCATGGCAAAAAAAATGGACGCCGGAGATCTTCTTCTATCAACTTCAACACCCATTTCAAGCCTTGATACTACACAGGATATCCATGACAGGCTGGGTTTAATTGGTGCTGATCTTATTGTAGAAACCCTTCATGCTATTTTGGGCAATAGCATTACCCCTACTCCACAGGATCATTCAAAAGCAACTTATGTAAAAATGCTAAAAAAAAGTGATGGCAAAATTGATTGGAATCTTTCCAACAGACAGATCTGCGCCCACATTAACGCCATGACCCCCTGGCCTGGCGCATTCACCCATCTTGGGAGCAAAATAATTAAAATATATAAGGCCACCCCATCTGATACGGCGACGGGTCATGATCCCGGCGTTATTTTTAAATGTAACAAAGAAGGGATTCAAGTTGCTACAGGTAAGGGCAGTCTTACTATCCTGGAATTGATGGGAACATCCGGGAAACGATTAAAGGCCTGGCAATTTTTGTGCGGTCACAAAATTGATCCTTTTGTAAAATTTGATTTTGCATGATTAAAGACCCCCGACAAATAGCTTTAAACATTCTGGTTTCATGGGACAAATCATTTCATACCCTTGACAAAATTCTTGAAAACCATTCAGAAGAAATATCCTTTCTTCCAAAAAGGGATAAAAGTCTTTGCAATGCATTGATATTTGGTGTTCTCCGCCACAGGAAATCCCTTGACTGGACCCTGGGTGCATTTTCCAAAACACCCTTGGGGAAAATAGATATAAACCTTTTATATTTACTAAGGATAGCTCTTTTTCAACTTCAGCATATGGAAAGGATTCCTTTTTTTGCAGCAATTAACACCACTGTTGATATTGCAAAAAAACTTTTTGGTAAAAAAGCTGCCGGATTCATCAATGCTGTGTTAAGAAATGCCGCAGAAAATTTTTCAAAAGTTGTTTTACCAGACCCCAAAAAGGACAGGGCCAAATATATTTCCGTGAAGTTTTCCCTGCCTTTATGGCTTTCCAAAAGATGGAACCACGCTTTTGAATTTGAAAAGGTATGCCTGCTTTGCCAACAAATCAATACTATCCCAAAGATTACACTTAGAACCAACACTTTAAAAGTAGACAGACCATCTCTTGCACAAAGCCTTTCATCTATCGCACAAAACATTAAGCTGACTAATTATGCTTCACAAGGGATCAGTTTTACAAACCCCAGTATACCCATCCAGGAATTTGAATCCTTTAAATCAGGATTGTTTCAAGTACAGGACGAAGCCGCACAGATTATTTCGCAGTTTCTGGCACCCAAACCCTTTGAAAAAATCCTGGATGCCTGTGCAGGCCTTGGGGGGAAAACCGGACATATTGCCCAGCTCATGGAAAACAAAGGATCTATTATCGCAGCTGATGTTGACCCTAAAAAACTTGAAACCCTTGAATTAGAATCAAGAAGATTAGGCATTGATATTATCCAGACAAAACCATTGAATCTGAAAGAAACCTCTATTAAGGATTTTGATTTTTACTTTGATCGTGTCCTGCTTGATGCACCCTGCACAGGACTTGGTGTCCTCCGCCGAAACCCTGACACAAAATGGGACCGCTCAAAAAAAGATATTGTACGACTTTCTGCTCAACAAAAAAAATTGCTTAATGCAGCTGCCAATCTTGTCAAACCGGGTGGACTTCTTGTCTATGCTGTTTGTTCCTGTGAAAAAGAAGAAAATGAAGAAGTTATCCATAAATTTTTAAAAAAAAGAAAAGATTTTTCAATTGATAAAGGGTTTAAATCGCAACCTTATGATAAAAAAATGTCAAACTTAATATCCAGCTTAATACCCAACTTAATATCGGGGGAAGGCTTTTTAAAAACATATCCTGATGCAAATAATATGGATGGTTTTTTTGCTGCCCGATTAAGAAGGAACTATAAATCATAAATGAAATCGATTTTAAAATATGCTTTTATTTTTTCTACACTATTTCTCATCGCTGGTGCCACAGCTTACTATTCTGTCCGTCTTTTTACGCAAAGTGCAGATGAAATCATATTGCCTGAATTAACGGGTAAGAATATTATTTATGTTTTGGAAATCCTGACCAGCATGGGATTAAATGCAAAACTCCATGGGACCCAGTATGATGATTATATTCCAAGGCATAGTGTTATTTCCCAGGATCCAAAGCCAGGGACAACTATAAAAAAGGGCAGAGATGTTATAATTTATATTTCAAAAGGTTCAAAAGAAATCAACCTTCCGGATTTAAGACAAATTCCGCTTGAGAAGGCCTTGATTCTTCTTGAAAAAAATGAATTAAATAAAGGACATATCTCGTTTACCCATTCTTCAAAAACCCCAAAAGATCATATTATTGAACAATACCCAAACCCTTTTTCAACTGTCTTTAAAGGATCTTTATGCAATCTGCTTGTTAGCAGTGGAACCAATCCCATAGGTAGGGTTATGCCAATATTAAACGGCTTGCGGCTGGAGAAAGCTGCTGCGATTATAAAGGATCATAATCTTCATATTTCAAAAATCATTTCAAAAAAAGATTTGAATCAGGAGTATGGGATCATTTTATCTTATATGCCTCAATCCGGTAGCCATGTGACCGAAAACACACCCATAACACTTGTTGTCAACTACTCTGAAAACAATAAAATAATGGCTCCGGAGAAATTAAAAAGGACGATCCTTTTAACCCATTCTTTAGGCCCCGGGTTTTTAAAGCGTCACATCAGGGTTGAAACTGATATGTTCGGACCTATTATTGATCTTTACAATGAATATATGAAACCCGGTGAAGATATTAATATTTTAGTCCCTTCTGGAATTAAAGCTAAATTTAATATATTTATTGATCACAGGTTTGAAAAAACAATAATAGTTGATCCTTGGAAAGAGGATAACGATACAGGAGATATGACACTATGGGAATCATCGCCCCTTCAATTTTATCAGCCGATTTTACCCGGCTCAGTGACGAATTAACACTTGTCGAAAAAGCAGGCGCAGACTGGATACATATTGATGTTATGGACGGACAATTTGTTCCCAACATCACATATGGTCCTATTATTGTAGAAGCATGTAAAAGGGCCTGCAACCTGGTGATGGATGTTCATTTAATGATTGAAACACCAGACCTTATCATTCCAGAGTTTGCCCGGGCAGGGGCTGATTACATTTCAGTTCACCAGGAAGCCTGCTCCCATCTTCACAGAAGCCTGCAACTCATTAAAAGCTTTGGTGTAAAGGCCGGCGTGGCATTAAATCCGGCAACACCACTATCTTCAATTGAGTGGGTCATAGATCAACTAGATTTTGTTTTGATAATGAGTGTGAATCCCGGATTTGGCGGCCAGAAATTCATTGAATCAAGTGTCCATAAAATAAAAGCCTTATCAAAACTGCTTAAAGAAAAAAATTCCAATGCTATTATCCAGGTGGATGGCGGCATCAATAACACGACCATAAAACAAGTTTCCAATGCGGGGGCCACATCTTTTGTTGCAGGGTCTGCCATCTTTAACACGGCAAATTATAAAGAAACCATTTTAGATTTACGGCAAAATATATAAAGATCACAATCTCAAAGAATAATCCATAATGACACAATCAGACCCTAACGAAAACACGGTTAATTATAGAATAATTTTTGTTCTAACCTTGATTCATTTTACCGGTGATTTTTACTCGTCCTTTTTTACTCCCTTGTTACCCGCTTTTGTTGACAAACTTGGACTGACCCTTGCACAGGTCGGTCTAATTACCGGAATGGTCAGGTTTCTTTCCTTTATTATACAACCTGTTACAGGCTATCTTGCAGATCGGCATGAGACAAGAAGTTTTGTTTTTGCAGGACTCTTTTTCGCTTTTTTCTTTATTCCCTTTTCAGGAATCGCCCCAAATTTTTGGGTTTTACTTATCGTTCTTTGTCTTGGTTCCATTGGATCATCCATGTTTCACCCGTCCACAACCGGAATGATCCCATTATATTCCGGCCACCGCACTGGGTTTTCCCTCTCGATTTTTAATACCGGAGGAACGCTTGCCTTTGCCGCAGGACCTGTATTTATCACATGGTATGTGACCCGGTTCGGCCTTGAGAAAATGCCGTATACCATTATATTAGGAGCGATTGCCTTTTTTTTCTGTATAAAATATCTACCGCTTCCTGTAAGCGAAAACCTTTCTCACTTAGGGTTTATTGGTTCAATTAAAGAGACCCTTGGCAAGGTATATAAATCCATACTTCTGATATGGTTTGTAATGGTACTTCGAGCGGTAGCAGGGCAAACTTTTATGACTTTTATGCCTATTTATCTCACTGACAAGGGTTATGATCTTGTATCTGTTGGATTTATTTTTTCCATCTTTATTTTAGCAGGCACTTTCAGCGGCCTTTTAGCAGGCTATCTTGCGGACAAGATAGAGGTAAAAAAAATCTTTTTTGTTTCCCATGCCCTTATGGCCCCTGCCCTTTTGTTATATCTCTATCTTCCAGGGCGCTTTGTTTATATTGGGTCTTTTTTAGCTGGATTTGCAGTTCTGGCATCCCTTCCCTTAGGTGTTGTGATGGCTCAAAAGTTAGCACCAAAATCCAGATCCATGGTATCCAGTCTCATGATGGGATTTGCTTACGGACTTGGTGGCGCCATGTCGCCTTTTGTTGGAAAACTTGCAGATATTTACGGGCTTGAAAATGTGCTGTTTTATTCCGCTTTTATACCCATTGTTACACTGGTGCCCATTTTAAAATTTCCCAGGCTTAAATAGTGTATATGAATAAATCAAAGGTTGTTCTGGTTCAACCGCCCATTGAAGATTTTTATCTTACAAAAAAACGAACCATCCCCTATGGACTTGCCTCCATTGCTACATGCATCAGAGAGAAAGGCTTTGATGTTGAGATTCTTGATTCACTCGCAACAAATAAATCAAAAAAAATTGAGTATCCAGATGAGTTTTCTTTTCTTTTACCATTTTATGGAAAAAAAGATGTCACGGCTTTCTCTCTTTTCCATGAATTTAAACGGTTTGGATATTCTTATGAATATATTGGGGCTAAAATTCGGGAAAAAGCCCCTTTTATAGTCGGTATATCATCTTTGTTTACTTCATATGGGAACGAAGCTTTAAAAACCGCAAAAAAAATTAAAAAATTTTATCCCCAATGTAAAATAATTTTAGGTGGCCATCACCCCACCTTTTTTCCTGAAAAAACGTTAAACTGCAAAGAAATTGACTTTGTGCTGAGAGGCGAAGGTGAAACAAGCATGGCGCTTCTTTGTGATGCATTAAAAAATGGCTCTGATTTAAAACAAATACCTGGAATTGCCTTTAAAAAAAAAAATTCTTTTTATATTTCAGACCCCAGTTGGGTTACTGACCTAAGCAGGCTTTCTCTGCCGGCATCTGACCTGATCAATCATGATTATTATCAAAGAAAAAACAGGCGTTCAATTATTGTTGTTTCAAGTAGAGGATGTCCCATGCAGTGTTCATATTGCTCTGTATCTGCCTCGTCATCTTATGCACCGTTCAGACAGCGTAAAATAGAAGATATAATCATGGAAATTGAACAACAGTCCAAAATCCATGATATTGGATTTATTGATTTTGAAGATGAAAACCTGTGTTTAAACAAGACATGGTTTCTTCAACTTTTCTCAAAGATTAAAAAACTATTTGCCAATAAAGATGTCGAGCTACGGGCCATGAACGGTCTTTATCCCCCTGCAATTGATGAAGATATTGTCTCTTTGATGAAAACCTCAGGGTTTAAAGCCCTCAACCTTTCTTTAGGATCAACATCAAAAACCCAATTAAAAAAATTCAAGAGACCTGATGTAATATCCTCTTTTGAACATGCCCTTTTTCTTGCACAAAAATATGACCTTGAATGTGTTTCTTATATCATTGCAGCAGCACCGGGTCAGACTGCACTAAGTTCTTTGGAAGATCTTTTATATCTGGCACAAAAAAGAACGCTTGCAGGATTGTCGATCTATTATCCAGCACCTGGAAGCCTTGATTATCAGTTTTGTGAAGCTAATCATAAACTACCCGGCAGTTTTTCTATAATGCGGTCAACAGCATTCCCTATAGAAGATACAACATCAAGGATAGAAGCTGTGACACTGTTAAGGCTTTCAAGAATCATAAATTATATGAAGTATCTGATTGACACAAAAGGGAAAATACCTGAAGAAAAACCCTTTTGCGGTCAAAATAAAACAGCCTTTTTTTTAGACAGACAACTTTTATCAGAAGAATTACTTCAATGGTTTCTTCATGATGGAAAAATCCGTGGAGTTGATGCCGGCGGTGAGATTTATACTCATATTGCAGATAACAATCTGACACAAAAATTTATTAAAAAAATAAAAAAAATCCACATTGCGGGCATAAAAAATGCGGGATAAGATCTGATCCCTTTACTTGAAACAGCCCCCAGCTTTTAGAGTTCAAAGGGTGTAAGACTTTCCCAACCATTTTCAGTTACAAGAATAGTCTGCTCAAATTGTGCAGATAAAGCGCCATCATTGGTGACTGCAGTCCACCGATCTTCAAGCACGTGGAGATCTCTTTTGCCAATATTGATCATGGGCTCAATGGTAAAAACCATACCCGGAACAAGAGTAACCCCTTTCCTTTTAGTTCCAAAATGAAGAATCTGGGGCTGCTCATGAAAATCAATGCCGACACCATGACCTACAAATTCTCGGACCACGGAACAGCCACAGGCTTCTGCATAGCTTTGTATTGCATAGCCGATATCGCCCAATGTAGCTCCCGGGGCCACTGCTTGGATACCTCTTTTCAAGGATTCAGCAGCCACACTGACGATTTTTTGGCCCTCTTTAGTCGGAGACCCCACAAAAAAGGTTTTACTGGCATCTGCGTAATACCCGTCTAATATGGGAGTAATATCCACATTGACAATATCACCATCATTTAAAATACGTTCACCAGGGATACCATGACAGATGACCTCGTTGACTGAGACACAAACACTTTTAGGAAAACCCCTGTAATTTAAGGGGGCTGGAATTGCTCCGGCCTTAATGATTTCTTCATGGACAAAGGTATTAATTGCTTCTGTCTTTAACCCAGGTTTTATCATCTTCTCAACATTGTTAAGAATTGATATTAAAAGCTCTCCGCATTTTTTAATACTTTGGATCTGGTGAGGTTCTTTTAAAAGGATATCATATTTTCTTTTATATTCTTCCTTTATGCTGATTTCCATTTTTTTATTTCTACAGCAGTTTTTATATTTTTTTTGACTTCCGCATGGACAAAGCGTATTTGGCCCAATTTTCACAGGTTTAGTTTTCATTTATTTTGCGCTCCCAGAGGATGGCCCCACAATGAATGAGGGTATGCATTTTCAATTCTAATTTTAATAATATCGCCGATAATGACATCTTTGGAAGGAAAATGCACTATTTTATTGGACTCAGTCCTTCCCACCATCTGTTCCATATTCTTTAGGGCATGATCAAATCCATCCCTCTTCTTCCCACTTTTACCTTCAACAAGAACATCCAATATTTTCCCGATCTGTTTTTTATTCTTTTTTTCAGTATAATATTCCTGTAGTTCTAATAACCGATTCAGCCTCTCTTTTTTTTTACCCTCGTCAATCTGATTAGAAAACTTGGCTGCCGGCGCAGAGGAACGATCAGAATAAGCAAAAGCAAAGATTGAATCAAATTCAATTTCTCGCAAAAGGTTCATTGTATCATTAAAGTCTTCCCGGGATTCAAAAGGGAACCCAACAATGATATCTGTTGAAAGGGCAATATCCGGACATTCTTTTTTTAAGTTAAATATCCTGTCTATGTATTTTTCCCGGGTATACCCCCGGTTCATTTTTTTAAGGATTTTATTGGATCCCGACTGTATTGGCAGATGAAGATGGTTGCAGACTTTATCCAGGTCCCGGATGGCGTAAATCAGATCATCTGACAGGTCTTTAGGGTGGGATGTGGCAAACCGGATTCTATGGACTCCATTTATATCATTGACCTTAGCCAAAAGTTGCGGGAAAGATATAAGGCCTTCTTTTTGGCCATAAGAATTAACGTTCTGCCCTAAAAGAGTAATTTCCTTAACACCGGCCTTAACAAGCAAATTGATTTCTTCTACAATGTTTGTCTCAGTCCTGCTTCTTTCTCTGCCCCTGACATGGGGGACCACGCAATAGGTACAATAATTATCACACCCTTGCATAATGGTTACAAATTTTGAGATTTTATTTTCATCAGTACAAGATGTTGCAGGCATAGCCTCATAAATCATTGAGGAATCATTTATATCCACCACTTTTTGTTTACCAGACTTAACTGCATCAATCAGCTTGCCAAATCTTGAAAACGCCTGAGTACCCAGGACAATATCCAGATGCGGGACACGGACGAATGCTTTTTCACCCTCCTGCTGGGCAACACAGCCTGCCATAACTGTTATCAGATGAGGCTTGTTCTTTTTAATTCTGGCAAATCTACCCAAAAAACTGAATGCTTTTTCTTCTGCCTTGTGCCGGATAGAACAGGTGTTACAAACCACAATATCAGCCTTATCCATATCATCGGTTGTTTCATACCCATAGGAATTTAAAATTATGGCCAGCTTTTCAGAATCATAAACATTCATTTGACAGCCAATGGTATATATATAGGCATATCCTCTATACTTCATTAAACATAAAATCCTTTTTTAAATCTTCAACGATCATTTGGACCGATTCCATGCGATCCGGTGCAATAGCAAGCCTGATATGACCCGTTTTAGGATCCAGGGTCGTTGCAATCGCCACACCTTCATGCCCCTCAAAAATAAACCTTATAAATCCAATCTTGGTTTTATCAACTAAATATTCTTTATGAATTGTTTTCATATATTTCCAATCATACTTTGTTTTTAGCGTGCCAATATATCATTATTGTTTAAAACTTCAAATAGTTATTATAAATCGCTTCAGGACAATCGCATGCAAAAGGAAAAAATATCTAAAAAACACAGATTTTAAAATTAAATCCAGACGTGTACAATGAGCTGAGTCTTTTAAAATAATCTGTATCTCCAATTATGTAGCGAATTTACTGCACCTGATCCCGCAGACCCCTCCCCTAATTTAAAAATTCACTTGTCTTGCACCGCTACTTATGGTTCTGTAATTTTTATATATTTACTGGAATATGAAAAAATGCAATTTTTGTTGACTCAGATTCATATATTTTAATCGAAAAGTTTTACATAAAAAAACTTCACATACCAGATATGGGGTTAGTTAAATTTTATCTGAACTGAGCCCTTTAACATACCATGAACGCTCATGGGGTCAGTAGGAAAAAACTGTTTAAAAATAGACATAATGCTCACCAGTATCAAATCAATTTACTTTTGAACCCGACTGCTATTCCGCAGTCTCTTATATTTAAAGAGATTAAATAGGAATAATTGATTTGATCGACATAATTGTTTCTGGTATTATAACAAAAAAATTTGATCCAGAATCGGCGAATATTCTACCACACAACATAAATAAAAAACGGGGAAATCTATGGAATATTTTCAGTTTAACAGTAACTTTTTGATAGGTTTAAAGGACGTTGATGATCAGCATCGCAGGCTTGTGGAATTGATTAATGCATTTAGTGATTCACTGTCTTCAACCGAAGATGATGCAGATGGCCTTGAACGACTTTTCCAGGAACTGTTAGAATACACTCAATACCATTTTGAAGAAGAAGAAACCCTGATGCAAGAAATAAATGTGGATACTCGTCATTATACCCCACACGTCGAAGAACATCAAAATTTTTTAAATGATGTAATGAGTATGCATACAAAAAGGGCCTCAGATAAAAAACAAATGTCAAAACAGCTGCTCAGCTTTCTGATTCACTGGTTGGCATATCATATACTTGGCTCGGATAAAAATATGGCAAGACAGATTGAGGCGATTCAATCCGGTGCATCTCCATCCAAAGCATTTGAAATGATGGAAAAAATGTGCGACGGCTCAACAGAGCCACTTCTTTTCGCTATTAATGGTCTGTTTCAATTAGTGTCTGCCAGGAACAAAGAATTAAAAACGCTGAATCAATCCCTTGAACAAAAGGTAAGGGAGCGGACCCGAGAATTATATGAAGCTAATAAGAACCTGGTAAAAATATCCCTTACCGATGTCCTGACCGAGCTTCCCAACAGGAGGCATGCCATGCAGCAGTTAAGAAAACACTGGGAAGAATCCACAAAGACCGATGAACCAATCTCTTTGATGATGGTTGATGCTGACCATTTTAAGGAAGTCAATGATACCTATGGTCATGATGCAGGCGATCTTGTCCTATGTGAAGTAGCAAAAATGCTTCAAGATAATGTTAGAACAGATGACCTTGTCTGCCGCCTGGGTGGTGATGAGTTCCTAATTATCTGTCCGGTTACTGACAGACCTGGCAGCCTGCATATCGCTGAAAAAGTCAGAAGCAATATATCAGAAATGCATGTACCCACAGGCAATGGCTTCTGGCGCGGCAGTGTCAGTATCGGCGTGGCATCTCGTAAAAATAGCATGGATAATTTTGAAGCGCTTATCAAGGCAGCTGATGAGGGAGTTTACATTGCCAAACGAGCCGGTAAAAATTGTGTAAAAGCACTTGATCCTGATAACCAACATTAAAGGCTTAAAACGTATAAGCCAGATTTCCTCGTGACTAATTCCAATAAAAATTACAGTGAAAAAATGACTTTTGATGCCGATTCTGGTTCATATATTGTAATCTGAGTATTCAGGCTTTAATCCTATCCTACCACAAGATATAGGCAATTAATTTGTATTTTCATTCTTGTTACTATCCAAGACTTCCCGTATCTTTTGGGAAAGATCTTTCAAAACAATTGGTTTTAATAGAAAACCCTTAATACCCATGGAAAATGCTTTTTCTTCTGACATTGCTTCATTGTACCCGGTACAGAGTAATACTGGAATATCAGGGTTTATCTTTACCAACTCCGCTGATAACTTATCTCCAGACATATTAGGCATTTGCATATCTGTAATGACCAGATCAAATTTATTTGAATTAGCTCGAAACACTTCAAGGGCTTCAACACTGATTATTTGCGAAGTAACTTGATACCCCAGACGTTCCAGTAACTTTTTCTCCATTGTAAGAATCGCTTCTTCATCATCTATAAGAAGGATATGCTCCGTACCGCTTTGAATTTCTGCATTTGAATTGGTTACCTGTTCTTCCAAAAGGCTCTTTTCCGCTGGCAGATATACTTGAAATTGTGCCCCTTTTCCAGGTTTGCTGTGAACTTGGATAGCACCACCCATGCGAATGACGATACCGTGAATAACTGATAATCCCATTCCAGTACCCTTACCTATTGCTTTAGTGGTGAAAAATGGATCAAATATTTTTTCAGTTATAACTTTATCAATGCCTGTGCCTGTATCAGACACTGTAAGACAGACATACTCTCCAGGTATCATATCAGGAGTAATTACATCATAATTGCCTAATTCAACTTTTTTCAGGCTGACTTTCAATTCTCCGCCTGTTTTTTCCATGGCGTGGTAAGCATTGGTTGCAAGGTTCATTACAATCTGATGGATTTGCGTTGGGTCAGCTTTGATCACTCCACAGTCTGTTTGGATATCATGCTTGATTTCAATTGTTGAGGGAATTGTAGACCTGATGAGTTTTAACGCTTCCTTTATGATTGGCTGCATCTTCATCAATTGTAATTCACTGCTCTCTTGACGAGAAAATGTAAGGATCTGTTTTACCAGATCTTTAGCTCGCAAAGAGCTGCTATAGATTTCATTCAGACTCCTTTTAGATGGACTGTCTTCAGGGGTATCCGATAAAAGCATCTCAGTGTGACCTATTATGGGGAAAAGAATATTATTAAAATCATGGGCAATGCCGCCTGCAAGCGTGCCGATTACATGAAGTTTTTCTGCCCTGGCCAGTTCCGCCTGCATGGTCTTTTCTTGCTTTAAGCGTTCCTCTAAAGCCGTGAATAACCTTGCTTTTTCAATGGCCATGGCTGCCTGCTGCGCGAAAATACTGAGCAGAAGTGCATCATTTTCGGTAAAATCGGAGCCGTTGGTTTTATTGATAACTTCCAGCACACCAATGAAATTGTTTTTTGATTTCATTGGAACACAAAGCAGGGATTTTGTCTCACACCCGGTCACTGTATCAATTCCGGCATAAAACCGGGGATCTTTTTGGGTGTCCTTTACCAGGGCATATTCCTGATGCTGGGCGACCCAGCCAACAATTCCTGTTCCTTCAGGAATTCTGACGTCTTTTATCTTTTTTGCCTTAAGGCCTGTGGGAAAGCTGAATACAAGCTCATGGGTCTCTTTGTCATATAGCATTAATGTGCTGGCCATGGAAGAGGTCACCAGATCGGCATATGTCATGATTAAATATAGAACTTCGTCAAGATCCAAGGTTGAATTGATCAGAAAGCCAAGCTCAAGAGCTGTTGCCAATTTTTTGCTGTCAATGGAACTTAAATCTTTTACGCGCTTGGTCTGGAGCTTCAGAGCGGTTGGAAGCTGTCCTTCGCTTATATATTTTTTATAAAGGAGGATTTCGCCGAGCTTTGGGACTCCGCTGTTTGACAGCAGGAGTGAATTTTCAATACTTGTTAAGGCTTCCTTGTTTTCCAAAAAGTGGCGTTGAAATTTCAGCGCCTCATCCAGATGATCTCGGGAAAGAGCTTCCATGGATAAAAGGATATCACCTAAAAGATGTGTTGTAATATTCATAGCTCATATCTCGCTTTACCCTGAAATAATAGAGCCGTAGAAAAACAAAAAAGAATTGGTCATCATCGTTCCCTATCATGATATCCAATATTAATATATTATATACAACGAGCCTATTCTGTCGTCTCCATATATTTTATGTGGCAATATATATAATATAGGAATACGCTTTTTGTCAAGAAACGTATAAAAAATTATTAAAGAGTTGAAATATGTTCTACCCTGCCGGGCACGGGTACAACTATTGAATTTTTATATTTAATTCTGCTCTTCGTAAATCTCGTAGATCAGGTTGCAGGTCTCTCTTATTTCCATGGAACCGGCTTCGATCTGGGGGGAAGCCTCCATGGCCATATTTGAATACATTCTTGTCTGCCTCGCTGGAGCCGGACGGCTCCCTGATTTATTTACCTTTAGCAGCCTTCCGAGAGAAACGCCCAAAGCTTCGGCATAAAGCCCGGCCTTTGCTTTCGCATTTTTAGCTGCCTGTATCTTAGCTTCTTTTCTCAATTCATCTATCTTGCTTGATCTAAACTGTATGCTTTGAAAAATATTAGTCCCATCTTTTATCGCTCGGTCGATAATATCCCCTGTTTTTGATGTATCGCGCACCTTTACCATTAGCTGCTGACTTACTTTAAAAGATACTGGACTTCCCGGTATTTGATGCCCCTTTTCATTTCTGGGATAGACTGGTACGACATTATATGATGATGTCTTTATGTCTTTTTTATCGATCCCGACGCTTTTCATTGCAGATATAATAGAATTCATTTTTGAAGTATTGTCTTTATATGCCACTGCAAGCTTACGCGCTTCACTTGATACTCCAAAATTAATGACCGCTTCATCGGGTATTGTCTTGATCACCCCTTCTCCCTTAACATGTATTGTGGGGTGACTATTTTCAATAGTATTGTATTCCTGTGCATCCCCGTAGGAAACACAAAATAAAGTTATAACTATGCTCAATGCCAATATACTTTTTTTCATAACAAACAACCCTCCATGGTTATAATTTACCACTGCTCTAATGTTATATTTACCAAGGATCAGCTCTCATCCGATTCAATATTCTTCTTTTTTGTAGTAGGTCGCTCCTTTTCTCCGGGATGATTTGAATAATCCTTCTCTTTTGGAG
>Ga0233437_1002798_pt1 | contig 25056 bp, 20 predicted proteins | sample SI_122_August201_FD_182714 | JGI IMG/M metagenome (GOLD analysis project Ga0233437, IMG submission 182714) | Seawater microbial communities from Saanich Inlet, British Columbia, Canada - SI_122_August2016_200_MG | ecosystem: Environmental > Aquatic > Marine > Inlet | place: Canada: British...
ATCATCCAGGCAAGCGCGCTGAGGGTTGTGATATCCCATGACTCTAACAGCTTTTCGTCTGTCTTGAAACCTGCAATACCTCCAACATACATCAGGTGGATAATGGGTCGGGGCAGGTTGACATATGAGCTCAATATGTCAGAGTGGCCAAAGTTTGGAAGAATGTCAAAAGACGCAATATGTTGTGGTCTTTAGCTTGGTATGGTAGGATCTTTAGGTGTGATGTGATCGAACACCGGTTCTTCTGTGGGACAACGGCTTTCTTTTTCCACCATGTTTTTGAATATCTTTACATAATGTCACAAAGCCCTGTACATGCACACTGAACATCGACGATCCCACAGGCGGAGGTTTCAGCATATTCATGTCGAAACTTGCTGTAGCCTCTCTGCAATCCAGATCTTGATAATCGACTGCCGGAGGACACCAAGCCTTCGGGCCTCTTTATCCAGGGAATGAATCATCCAGAGCGGAAAATCAACATTAACTCTTTTTTGCCTTTGTTCAGATCGTCTGGCTATCGAAAGATCCAGATGCTTCAAAGAACTTCCTGGCAAACTCTTCAGCCTTCATATAGCTCAACCTCTTCACCTCTTGACCTACGAACAGAGATACTCCGAGTTTTCTCAAAACGAAAGGTAATTACAGCCGACCAGTGCTTTGCTTCAATCTTCCCAATAACCAGAAACCGCTGTTCATCCGTTGTTCTTGATTGACGTCATCAAAAAATTTCGTTATGTTTTTTCCATGGTTAAGTAGTGCCCATCCACAAATGGCCAATTTGCCCGATTTCGGCGTCAGACGAAAATTGTAATCCTCGAAATACTACAATGTATTCCTGCGGTTACAATTTTCGCCTTCCTTGAACTCGAACAAATTCTCTCATTCGTGGACGGACACTAAGTAAATGTTTCGTTCCTGCTCTGCCGTCCCGATGGGACTGAAAAAATTGTATGGTCACCGGACCCGGCAATAAATTGCCGGGCTATTTTCAATGGTCTCTATGAGATCTGAACCGGAAACTGTAAACCGTGAACAATTACGGTTTTGATCATTTGATTTCACCATGATAAAAGTCGCGGTGGTTATTCCGAAATATGGTCTGGTGGGTGGTGCGGAAGGGTTTGTGTACGCCCTTACGGAACGGCTGGCCGTGCGGAATGAATTTGAGATTCATGTGTTTGCCAACCGCTACCGCCGCGGGAAAGCCCCCATTCTCTTTCACCGTGTCCCTATCATCAGTTTTCCGCGTTTTCTGAAACAGATTAGTTTTGCCTGGTTTGCAAATCATGAAATTCAAAAGGCAGCATATGATCTGGTTCACAGCCACGACCGGATTTTCAGGATGGATCTCTTTACCATGCACGGCATCCCCCACGAAACCTGGGTCAGGCGTATGCGAAACAAACGGCTGAGCCTCTTTGACCGTGGCATGATCTGGGTGGAAAAGAGGGGATTAACCGGATCGCCTGCTCCCACGGTGCTGCCGGTTTCGACCCTGGTCAGGGATGAATTGCAGAAGACCTATCCGGTTTTGGGAAAACAGATTCAGGTGATTCACCCGGGTGTATCCCTGGAACGGTTTTCCGAAATGGATAATCCGGGTTGCAGGCAGGAGATCCGAAATCGCCACGGGATCCATAAAAAAGACCTGGTCATCCTGTTTGTGGGGATGAATTTTGAAATTAAACGCCTGGGGTTGCTCATCGAGGCTATTTCGCGTGTGTCACAGGGGGGGGGGCACCGATCGGAAGTGAAGCTTCTGGTGGTGGGCAAGGGAAAAGAGACGGCTTATGGGTCAATGGCCCGGGAATACGGTGTGGCAGACCGCGTTATTTTTGCGGGTGTGACCCGCGAAGTTGAAAAATACTATGCTGCCGGTGATATTTTTGCCATGCCGTCGGTCTACGATACTTTCGGCATGGCGGTTCTGGAAGCCATGGCCGCCGGGTTGCCGGTGATCATCAGCCAAACCGTGGGAGCCAGGGACCTGGTTAATGACGGCGTCGAGGGGTTCGTTCTGGGTGATCCCCCGAATGCCGTTGAATTATCCGGGAAAATTGACTTTCTTTCAAACGAAAAGAACCGGCTGAAAATGGGAGCGTGTGCCCGGGAGCAGGCCTTGAAACACAGTTGGGATCGGGTAGCGGACCGGATGGCCGCGCTTTATCTGAGGAATTTCCGCTCATATGTCTGATCCGGCCGCCCGGCCGTCGTAGCTTCGCTACTTTGGCGGAGTCGGCTCGTAGCCACTTGGCGGAGTCGGCTCCGCACGTTCTGTGGCAAGACAATGAATTTTCTTGACCTCCAATCCCCGTTTGCGTTATCTTCCAATATGTTGGCCCAATGGGGGGGCAATCAACAAGAGCCCTTTCATTGGGCTTAAATTTTAGAAAATGATGGGAGGTTTTGATGGATACTTTTCTGGAAGAGGGCCCGAAGAACCCGATCAAGATTCAAGACAATACGTTTCGGGATGGACACCAGTCGTTGCTGGCGACCCGGATGAGAACCGAGGACATGCTGCCCATAGCCGAAAAAATGGACAGTGTGGGTTTCTGGGCCATGGAGGTGTGGGGCGGTGCCACATTTGATACCATGCATCGGTTTTTGGGCGAGGATCCGTTTGACCGCATCCGGACTTTGAAGAAATACATCAAGAAAACCCCTTTTTCCATGCTGCTCAGGGGGCAGAACCTTGTGGGCTATCGCAACTATGCCGACGACGTGGCCAGACTTTTTGTGGATAAAGCCTGTGAAGCCGGTATGGACGTGTTCAGGGTTTTTGATGCGCTCAATGATTTTCGCAACTTTCAGACGGTTGTGGAGCGAATCAAGGCCAACGGAAAACATTTTCAGGGGACCATCTGCTACACGCTGTCCGAGCGGCGTATGGGGGGAGAGGTCTTTAACCTGGACTATTATGTCAATAAGGCCAGGGAAATTCAGGATATGGGGGCGGATACCCTTTGTTTAAAGGATATGGCCGGCATCATGTCGCCTTTTGATATTGCCAAAATCATCACCGAACTGAAAGAGAACATCACCATTCCCATCCACCTGCATACCCATTACACCAGCGGCATGGCGTCCATGGTTTACCTGGAAGCCATCAAAGCAGGCGTCGATATTGTGGATACCTGCCTGGCGCCCTTTGCCCTGCGGACGTCACAGCCGGCCATTGAGCCCATCGTTGCCACGCTTTTCGGTACCACCCGCGACACGGGTTTTGACCTGGACCTCCTTTTGGAACTGGGCCATTACATGGAAAGCGTTGCGCCCAAATACCGGGACTACCTGGCTAAGAATACCATGTCTGTCATCGACACGAGCGTGCTGGCCCACCAGGTCCCCGGTGGGATGATTTCAAATCTGGTCAGTCAACTGACCGAGGCCAAGGCCCTGGATCGACTGGGCGAGGTGTACAAGGACGTGGCCATCACCCGCAAGGAGCTGGGTATGCCCCCCCTGGTGACGCCCACCAGCCAGATCGTAGGCGTTCAGTCCGTGCTCAATGTGCTGTTCGGCCGATACAAGATGGTGACCAACGAGATCAAGGATCTGGCCTATGGTCTTTATGGCAAAACGCCCATTCCGGTGGATCCCGATGTGCAGAAGAAGGTGCTCAAGGGATTCAAACGGGGAGAAACGCCTGTTACCGGCAGAGCTGCCGATTACCTGGAACCGGAGCTGGAAGCGGCCAGGGAAAAAATCGGGGACTTGGCCAAGGATGATTTTGATCTCCTGATCTATGCCCTTTATCCCACAACGGGCGAACAGTTCCTCAAATGGAAGTATGGTCTTGAAGAAAGACCGCCCCAGGTCAAGCCCAAAACCCTGGAAGACATTCGAAAAGAGGATGAAGCCATGGCCGCCGCCATTGAACAGGTGTGTAAGACCATGTAAAATTGAGCCATTCGCCGTTAGCTGTTAGCCATTAGGCTAACAGCTGAGAGCTAAACTTTGTTTATTACTTTTGAAGGCATAGAAGGGTGTGGGAAATCCACCCAGGCCAAACGGATTGCCAATCGGCTGGAACGGACAGGGGTTTCATTAATCCTCACGCGGGAACCGGGGGGCACACCCATCGGGCATGATATTCGGCAGATCCTGTTGTCGTCCAAGAACCGGGATTTGCCCCCTCTGGCCGAATTGTTCCTTTACGAGGCGGACAGGGTCCTGCACATGGCAGGCGTTGTCAGACCGGCTCTGGCGGAGAAGAAATGGGTTCTGTGCGACCGCTTTTTTGATGCGACCACCGCATACCAGGGGTATGCGCGCGGACAGGACCTCCGCATGACGACCCACTTGAATGAAATTGCCTCCTTTGGTATTACGCCGGATGTGACTTTTTTGCTCGATTGCCCCGTGAGTGTCGGAATAAAGAGAGCACTGAAACGAAACGCCCTGAGCGATGTGGAGGGGCAGGACCGGTTTGAGCAGGAAAAAACGGTTTTTCACGAAGCCGTTCGGCAAGGGTATATGGATCTGGCAAAGAAAAACCCCGAACGATTTGTCGTGGTGGATGCCACAAAAGCGGAAAACCGTCTGGAGGAGGCTATTTTTTCCCACCTTAAGGCCCACATCCCTTTGAGTTGTTCAGAGTAGAGAGTGGTGTTTTTTTCTCAAATCATCGGCCAGGAAAAGGCCAAGCGTTTCCTTGAGAATGTGATGCGCCGGAAAAGGGTTCCCCATGCCTACCTTTTTACAGGCATTTTGGGCATTGGAAAGACCAGCGCAGCCAAAGCATTTACCATGAGGTTGAATTGCCATGCGCCTTCAGGGCTTGATGGTTGTGGCGTTTGTCCGTCCTGCCGGAAGATGTTGAACGGAAATTTTCCGGACTTCATTTCCATGGAACCTGACGGCCAGAAGATTAAAATAGAACAGATCAGGGAATTGAATCGCAGTTTGGGGTATGCCCCATTCTCCGGTGGCTACCGGGTATGTGTGATTCACCGGGCTGAAGCCATGACGGGTGAGGCCGCCAATTCCTTTTTAAAAACCCTTGAAGAACCTCCGGCGGGTAATATTTTTGTGCTCAATGCAACGGATCCGCGTGATCTGTTGCCGACCATCGTATCCCGTTGCCAGCGTGTTTCATTCATGCCGCTCAAAGCCCGGGAAATTACGGAGCAGCTCAATAAAGAGACGGATCTGGATGGGTCTTCAGTGTCGATCCTGGCCAGGGCCGCCGACGGCAGTTTGGGGCGTGCCCTTAAAATGGGAGAGAGCAATTACCTGGAGCGGCGCCAAACATGGCTTAAGGCGCTTTTTGAACTGTATGGTTGTTCCGGCGCCGAGGCCATGAACATGGCGGTTGAAAGTGCCAAAGAGAACCGGGCGGGTCTGGATCAGCCGGGAAACAAAAAGGTGGGATTATTTGACATGCTTTCCGTCTGGGCAACCTGTTACCGGGATCTTCTACTGGTCCGCGCCGGTGCGCCAAAGTCTCTTTTGATCAATGAGGATTTCCTCGGGCAGTTGCAAGAAACGGCTTCGAGGTTGTCACTTCAAAACCTCATTGAGAGTTTCCAAATGGTGGATCGGGCGGTCAGGGATCTTTACCGCATGCGAAATCCGACGCTGGTCATGGAAAACACCTTGCTTAACTTACAAAAGATGGGGCTTAACTTACAGAAGAGGGGACAATCTAATTAAGGAACCATTTAGGGTTGAAAAACCTGAAACTTTGCGGCTTGCCGCATCCATTTATTTGAGGATCAACTGAAAATACCATGAGCAAGTTTGTTGGCATTCAGTTCAGGAATTCGGGAAAAGTCTACGATTTTGACTGCGGACACTTTGTTTTAGGCAAAGGTGATAAGGTGTTGGTTGTCACCAAGGAAGGCCCTGCCGTTGGTTGTGTCTGCACGGAGCCGCAAAATACTGCCAAAGACAGTTCGGATCGCAAGCTTAAAAAGGTATTCCGGGTGGCCACCCGTGAAGAAATAGACCGTTATGAAAAGGATTGTCGGCTTGAAAAGGACGTACACGATTTCTGTTACAAGAAAGTGAAAGACAGATCCGTCCCCATGAGTATTGTCTCGGTGGAGAGACGTTTCGACGGCAGCAAAACCATCGTATATTTTACAGCGGATGGAAGGGTTGATTTCAGGCAATTGGTCAAAGACCTGGTGGGGAAATTCAGAACACGGATCGAAATGCGACAGATCGGCGTGCGTCATCAGGCGAAAATGGTGGGGGGACTGGGGGCCTGCGGACGACCGCTTTGTTGTTCCACCTTTTTGAACACCTTTGCACCGGTCACCATTAAGATGGCCAAGAAGCAGAACATTTCTCTCAATCCCAGCAAAATATCCGGAATGTGCGGCAGGCTCATGTGCTGTCTTACTTATGAGGATAAGTTCTATGAAAAGGCCAAAAAGAAGCTCCCCCGGATCGGAAAAAAAGTTGTAACCAAAGAAGGCGATGGAAAAGTCATCCGCCAGAATGTCTTTAAGGAGATTGTGACGGTTTCACTGGATTCAGGCGGTGAAATTGAAGTTCAAGCCCATGAGCTCAAAGGGTCTTCCAGGCCGAAAGAGCGGTCGTTCAAAAAAAAGAAATCAAAAAGGAGTAACCACTGAAACCGGTGTCGGAAAAATTCTATATTACAACACCCATATACTATGTGAATGCAAAGCCGCACATCGGTCATGCCTACACGACCATTGTGGCGGATGTATTGAACCGCTTCCACAAACTCGCAGGCCTTGATACCTTTTTTCTCACGGGTACCGATGAGCACGGAGATAAGATTGTTGCCGCTGCGGAAAACTCCGGCCAGACCCCGAAACAATACGTGGATCGCATCAGCGGCATGTTTAAGGATCTCTGGCCCAGATTGAATATTTCAAACAGTGCCTTTATTCGAACAACGGATGCGTATCACCAGGAAACGGTGCGAAACATCCTGAGCCTGGTCAAGGAAAAAGACGATATTTACTTCAGTGAATATGAGGGGCTTTATTGTTTTGGATGCGAGCGCTTTTACACGGAAAAAGAGTTGGTGGATGGCAAGTGCCCGGATCATCAGACAGAGCCCGACGTCATCAAAGAGGCCAACTATTTTTTTCGCATGAGCCGATACCAGGAATGGCTGGTTGAGCATATCACAAAGAACCCTGACTTCATCAGGCCCGAAAGATACAAAAACGAGGTACTTTCTTTCTTATCGGAACCATTGGAAGACCTTTGCATTTCCCGGCCAAAATCGCGCCTTACGTGGGGAATTACCCTTCCTTTTGATGAAGACTTTGTAACATACGTCTGGTTTGATGCTCTGATCAATTATGTGTCGGCTCTGGGGTATCCTGAAGGAGCGCTGTTTAACAAATTCTGGCCCGTGGCTCAGCACACCATTGCCAAGGATATTTTAAAACCCCATGGGATTTACTGGCCCTGCATGCTCAAATCCGCCGGCATTGAGCCCTACCGGCATCTCAATGTGCACGGGTATTGGAATATCGGTGCGGGGAAAATGAGTAAAAGCGTGGGGAACGTGGTGGAACCCCTGGCACTGGTCGATATCTACGGGCTGGACCCGTTCAGATATTTTCTCATGCGGGAAATGGCATTCGGCCTCGATTCGGAATTCAGCGAGAAGGCACTGGTCCAGAGGCTCAACGCGGATCTGGCCAACGATCTGGGTAATCTGGTGAGCCGCAGCCTGACCATGGTACACAAATATTTTGATGGCCATCTTCCGGAGGCCGGCTCTTCAGGGGAAGAAGATGATGCCCTTAAGAACAGCGCCATTGGATTGATTGAGACGTACCATCGTCATATGGAACAAATGGCTTTTCACAAGGCCTTGATGGCGGTTTGGGGCGTTATTTCAGATGTCAATAAGTATATTGACACAATGGCTCCCTGGGTTCTGGCCAAATCTGATCCGGAACGTCTAAAAACCGTCATTAATCATATTTTTGAAACCCTCAGAATTGTGGCTGGACTGGTATGGCCCTTTATGCCGGCGTCTGCGGAAAAAATCCAGGAGCAGCTGGGTCTCCCCATTCAGGGGGAGAAATGCCGCCTGGCGGATCTCAAAATCTGGAGCCGGGAAAAACCCGTTTCTCCTATCCGGAAGGCGCCGGCCCTGTTTCCTCGCATTGATGTGAAAAAAAAGGAAAAAAAAGTTCCGCCGGCTGTCGGGAAAGACAAATCGAAAAAAGCCAAAAGCGAGAAACCTGAAAAGCCGGGGGCCATCAGCTTCGAGGATTTTCAAAAGCTGGATCTCCGAATCGGTGTTATCATGGCTGTGGAAGAGATTCCCGGTTCAAAGAAGCTTCTGAAGTTGACGGTGGATATGGGTGAAGAACGGACTGTGGTGGCCGGTATCAAAGAACATTACCCGAAAGAAAACCTCATCGGTATGCAGGTGCTGCTGGTCGCTAACCTGGAGCCGGTGAAATTGATGGGGGTTGAGTCGCAGGGCATGCTGCTGGCTGCCGGAGATAAAGATGGGCTGCATCTGATGACGCCTGATTCTGAAACCACACCCGGCGCCAGGGTGAAATAGATTGTTTCATTCTTTTGAAGATTTCAGCAGAAAATCGTGGAGGGCGATACAAAGGGGCGAAGAGACCCGTCTTTTGTCCCGAATCAAATAGAAACTGCGGTGCATGGGGAGATTTTCAACCTTCAACGTTTTCATTACGCCCGAGGCCAATTCGGTTTCCAGAGCACGTGAAGAAAGGATAGAAATTCCTAAGCCCGCCTTGATGCCCTCTTTCACCGCCGTGGATGTGCCGAAACGGGCGACTGCTTTAAGGGCGTTCAAACCCCTTGCGCCTTTGGCCCGCAGATATTTGTCGAATATTTTAAAGGTTCCCGACCCTCGTTCCCGAAATATAAAGGGCTCTTCAAACAGCGCCTCCACGGAAACTGCTTCTCTGCCGGCCCATTGATGTTGAGCGGGTATGGCCAATACCAATTCGTCGGCCCATAGCTTCTGACAGATCAGGGGTTTTTTCGTTGTTTTAGAACCGATAACGCCCAGTTCAAGGCCTCCGCTTAAGACACTGGTTTCAATGCTCACGGAATCAGCCACAGACAGATTGACTGAAATCATCGGATGTTCCCGGCAGAAAAGTCCGAGGATTTTTGGAAGGATATATTCGCCGGGAATGGTGCTGCCGCCTAAACGGATGTCACCCCGTTTAACACCCATGAACTCCTGCATTTCAAGACAGGCTGTTTTTTTCATGTCCAGAAGCAACACAGCATGTTTGTAGAGCAGTTCACCGGCTTTGGTGGGTGTAACCTCCCTTCCGAGGCGATTGAGTAGTCGAACGCCAACCATTTCTTCAAGGGTTGCAATCCTCTCACTGACAGATGCCTGTGCCAGAAAAACAACCTTGGCGGCTTTTGAAAAGCTCTTCAGGTCAACAATGTTCATGAAAATCTCAAGCTGGCGCAGGTCGAAATCGATGGAAGGCATTGAATTATCCGTTGATTTTACAGGTATGAAAACCAGTAGTCTTCAATCATTTTGAAATTTTCCGCCACGGCGTCACGACCCGACACCACATCCCCGTGCCCGGTCAACAGAAGTGATACGTCAAGACGGGATAATCTTTTAATGCTCTCTTTGAGCTCTTGTCCGTTTCCACCGGGAAGATCCGTTCTGCCGATCCCCTGATTGAAGACCACATCCCCCGTGAAAAGAACCTTTTTGTCCGACTGGTAAAGACAGATGGAACCGGGTGAGTGGCCCGGCGTGTGGATCACCTGGAACGTTGCGTCATCGAGGGTCAGATCCCCTTCTTCAAGCAGAATATCCGGTTCGAAATCGGAAATGCCCAATGCTTCGCCATAATGTGGGGCAACGGATTTAATGAACGTCATTTCAGTGCCATGAATGGAAATAAGGGCTTCGGTGTTTTCAAATATTTTGACCCCCTCCATATGGTCCGGGTGCCCGTGGGTGATGATGACCATGTCCATGTCTTCAGGGGCAAGCGACAGCTGGGAGAGTTGATCCCGAACATGACTGAAAAGATGATAGTGGCCCGGGTCTACCAGAATTTTCTTTTTCCCATCAATGAAATAGGTATTGCAGTTATTCGCCGATGGGTTGTTCCATGGGAAAAAATGGAGATTTTCAGCAATTTTCATAAGAATTCCCTTTATCTAATTTGTTATTGCGGTAAAATAGGCAGGTGAATAGGTAATGTCAAGGGGTTAAGTGATTGGCGTAGAGGAGGCGTTTAATGGGTGATGGTGAACAGGATTATCTGCATGTGGAAAGCCGGGATGCGCTGTTGAAGGCCGCTAACATCCTTGAAAAAGAGTCGGTCATCGGTGTGGACCTGGAGGCGGACTCCATGTTTCACTATCAGGAAAAGGTCTGTCTTTTACAGTTTTCCACCCCGTCATGCAATATCCTGGTAGATCCTCTGGCTGTGAAAGACCTCTCAATTCTGGCGCCGATTTTTAAATCCCCCGAGATCCGGAAGGTTTTTCATGGGGCTGACTATGATATCCGCTCGTTGTACAGGGATTTCGAAATTGAGGTTAATTCTCTGTTTGATACCCAGATTGCGGCCCGTTTCCTGGGGTTGAGGGATATCGGACTGGCCAGTCTCCTTAAGGAAAAAATGGACATTACCTTAAAGAAAAAGTATCAGAAGAAAGATTGGTCCCAACGGCCCCTGCCGGCGCCCATGCTGGAGTATGCAGTGCATGATACCTGTCATCTCCTTGCCCTGACGCAGGGACTTATGGCCGAACTCCGCGAAAAAGGCCGTCTTTCCTTTGTTGTCGAGGAGTGTCAACTGCAAACCGCCGTTCGCAGTGCGGAGCCGAATGATGAACCCCTGTTCCTGAAATTCAACGGTGCTGGAAGATTGGATCCCCGAAGCCTGGCTATCCTGGAAGCGCTTCTGCAATTCAGGGACCAGGCGGCTCGGCGAAGAGATCTCCCCCTGTTCAAGGTGATCGGCAATTCCCAGGTGATGGTGCTGGCAAAGCGGAAGCCGGTCAAAATGGCGGATCTTCAAAACATCAAAGGCTTCAGTCCGAAACAGATCAAACAACTGGGGGGCGCCATCCTGAAAACAATCCGTCCCGCTCTGGCGTTACCCGAAAATGAGCTTCCGGTTTATCCACGAAAAAGATCTGAAAAAATCAGCCCAAAAGTGGGAGAGCGGATGAAGCGTCTTAAGGAATGGCGGGATCAGCGCGGCAGTGAGATGGGGGTGGATCCCGCCATCATCTGCACCAATGCCCAGGCAAAAACCCTGGCGCTTTCAAACCCCCACGTTCCCGATGACATCAAAGAAATCATGGGTATTAAAAACTGGCAGCGGGAGCAGTTCGGCCATGAAATCTGCGGGGTTTTGAAAGATCTCGGCTGATCCATTTTCAGGGGGAAAAGCAGAGGGGCAAATGATCCGCGAGGAGATAACCCCGCCGGGTGGGGACTGCTCTACCATTAATAATTTTGAGAAGACCCTGTTTTTGAAGCATTACAAGAGCCTTCTCTGATGTGGCGTCAAGGGATTCAAGGTCAACGCCCCTCCGGGTTCTGAAGCCCAGGGCCAGAGATTCAAGATGACGCTGTTCTTTTGTAAGCGTTTCCCTGCCTTCAATCGGCAACCGGCCTTCGTTAAGGGCCGACCGATATTTTTTGACCGACCGTATATTCCACCATCGTTTTTTTCCATCGAAGGAATGGGCCGAAGGCCCCAGCCCCAGGTATGGGGTATGGCTCCAGTATTTTAGGTTGTGCCGGGACTCAAGGCGTTCATCTCTGGCAAAATTGGATACTTCATAATGGATGTACCCCTTGTTTTCAAGAAATGAGGATGTGGCCAGAAAATGGGCCGCGGCGGTTTTTTCCGGCAGGGTGATCATGTTTTTTTGACGTGAGCGCCGATCAAAAACTGTTCCTTTTTCAAGGGTCAACTGGTAGCAGGAGAGGTGCTCCGGTTGAAATGACAGGGCCTTTTTAAGGATGACAATCCATTCTTTCATGGACTGCGCCTTCAATCCGTAAATAAGGTCCAGGCCGATGTTTTTAAAGCCTGCTGATCGCAGATGCCCAACGGCATTTTCAGCATTTTCGGACGAATGCCTTCGGCCCAGAAACTTCAGTACGTTGTCGTTAAAAGACTGAACCCCCAGGTTGATTCGATTAAACCCCAATGCTTTCAGGGCATCCGCTTTGCGGCGGGTGATGTCGCATGGATTTGCCTCTATGGTGATTTCGGCATCCGGCGTCAAATGAAAGTGGTCCAAAAGAGATGCCATCACCTGTTCAAGCATTTTTGTGTTTAAGAAAGTAGGTGTGCCGCCGCCCAGATAAAGACTGTCGAATCGACCCAAAAGATCTTTTTGATAAAGGACTTCCCTTTTCAGTCCATCAAACCATCCGTCCATGGGGGTGCTTGAAGGAATGGAATAAAAACTGCAATAGGGGCATTTGCTTCGGCAAAACGGGATATGGACATATAAACCGGGAAGCATTTATTTTTTATCGTCAGATCTCAAAATCGCAATAAAGGCACTCTGGGGAACGGTCACGGAACCCACCATTTTCATCCGCTTTTTCCCTTTTTTCTGTTTTTCAAGGAGTTTTCTTTTCCGGGTAATATCGCCCCCGTAACACTTTGCTGTCACATCTTTTCGAAAGGCATTGACCGTTGACCGCGCAATAATTGTCCCACCGATGGCCCCCTGAATGGCGATTTTAAACATATGCCTCGGAATTTCCTCTTTCAGCCGGTTGCAAGAGTGAAGTGCCCGAGCCCGTGCGCCCTCTCTGTACACAATCTGGCAGAGGGCATCCACCTTTTCCCCGTTTAACAGGATGTCCAGTTTGACCAGATCGCTTTCCCGATAATCCAGCAGGTCATAGTCAAATGAACCATAGCCCTGGGTGACAGTCTTAAGTCTGTCGTAAAAATCGTAAATGACCTCGGCCAGGGGCAGGTCGAACTGAATTTCGATCCGTCCCGTGGAAGGGTAGCTGAATTGAGAATTGGTTCCCCGCCGTTCCAGGCATAGCTCCATCACAGCGCCCATGTATCGTTCGGGAATCATGATGCTGGCCCGGATGTAGGGTTCAAAAGCCTTTGAAATGGTGGCGGGGTCCGGGTAGTAAATGGGGTTGTCCACCGTGACTTCTTCGCCATTGGTAAGCTCAAACCGGTACTGCACCGTGGGGGAGGTCATGATGAGGGACTGGTCAAATTCCCTTTCAAGACGTTCCTGAACGATCTCCAGGTGCAATAGCCCCAGAAAACCACAGCGAAACCCCAGTCCCAGAGCGGCGGATGAATCCTTTTGAAAGATCAGGGCTGCATCATTTAATTTGTACTTTTCGAGCGCCTCCACCAAGGAGCGGTACTCATCGGAAGCCACCGGGTATATGGAAGCAAACACAACCGGTTTGACTTCCTTGAACCCCGGAAGGGGCGCGGGGGCCGGGTTCTTTTCCAGCGTGATGGTGTCCCCGATTCGCGTGTCACTGACCGTTTTGATGCCGGATATGATATAGCCCACCTCACCGGCTGAAAGGACTTTTCTGGGTTCCCGCGCCAGGCGAAAAACACCCACTTCTTCTACCCGGTAGGTGGCATTGTTGTACATGAGCCGAATGGTGTCTCCCGGACGGACATGCCCAGAAAAGATTCGGCAGCTTACAATGGTGCCGCGAAAGGGATCATAATGGGCATCAAATATGAGGGCCTCGAGGGGGTCTTCTTCACTGCCGGCGGGGGGCGGAATCAGGTCCACGACCGCCTCCAGTACATGGTCAATGCCCGTACCCTCTTTGGCGGAACAGAGGATGGCCAGATCCGAATCCAGGCCCAGATCCAGTTCAATCTGCTCTTTGGTTTGTTCAATGTCGGCCGATGGCAGGTCAATCTTGTTAATGATCGGGATGATTTCCAGATCATGCTCCATGGCGGCGAACAAATTGGCCATGGTCTGGGCTTCAACACCCTGGGCCGCGTCCACCAGCAGAAGGACCCCTTCGCAGGAGGCCAGGGCCCGGGAAACTTCATAAGAAAAGTCCACGTGTCCGGGGGTGTCAATGAGGTTCAATGCGTATTCTCGGCCCTCACTGTCCACATAGGGCAGGGTGATGGCCTGACTTTTGATGGTGATGCCCCTTTCCCTTTCAATATCCATGGTATCCAGGAGTTGGTCCCGGAAATCCCGTGTCTCCACCAGTCCCGTGGCTTGGATGAGCCGATCGGCCAGGGTGGATTTTCCGTGATCTATGTGTGCGATGATGCTGAAGTTGCGAATCTGTTTCATTTTTATTCCTTTAAAACTTGTTTCTCTGTCGTAAAATTACGACAGCTTACATATATGAAAACGGTGCTGGTATGTCAATGATCAGAAGTGTTCCGGTCGTTAAAGGGATTCCAAGAATGCTTGACGTGATAATTTGCGGTAGGATAAGATGGAAAAAAGAATTTTGAATGAAAGGGGAGTTCATATGAAAATTAAAAAACTGATGCAGTGTCTTTTGTCGGCGGCGTTTTTACTGATGGTCTTTTCTCCTGTGGCTTATGGAGATCTTTATTGGGAATCCATTGCGGTGCATGGCGGTACGCTGAAAGGGCTGCCAAAAGGTTTTCCAAAAGGGATGCCGAAAGATCTGCCACAAGGGATGCCGAAAGGTTTGCCCAGAGATCTACCAAAACCGCCCAAACACCCGGGCATGACCCGTTCCGGGAGCGGCCCGGAAACCATAAAGAATTATCTGACCTCCTATGGCAGCCGCATTGAAACGAAAGATGATATTACCATTATTTTATTTGATGACATGACCATTTACCAGCTTGATCCTTCCACCGGGACCTACATTAAAATAAAAATGTCGGAAATGGAGGAGTCCATGGGCCCCATGGCAAAAATGAGTGAGGATGCAAAAATCATGGCAACGGGAGAAACAAAAACCATCAAGGGGTTCAAATGTGAGAAATATATCATGACATTCATGGGGGTTGAAAATGTGCAGTGGCTGTCCAAAGATGTGACCGGCTATGCTGAGTACGAAAAGATAGGCAAGAAAGTCATGCGGAATTCTCCCCAATTCAGAAAAATGGGGCTTTCCGGAAGCCTTTCAGGGAAAGGATTTCCCGTAAAGATGGAGAGCGGCGTGATGGGGATGACCACAACCACGACCTTACAGAAAATTGAAAAAACCAGCCTGAGCAAAGACCTGTTCAAGGTGCCTGCAGGGTATGTACAGAAACCATTGAATCTTCCGATTCATAAATAGCCGGACTTGTGGTATGCGGATTTTCGCGGTTTATTGCAAGGGAAATGGCTTTTTCAGGAGAAAGTTATGAAAAAATGGGCGGTACTCAGCTTTTTGATCTTTCTGTCCGCAGCATGCGCTGCGACCGGTTCAAAAGATTCCAGGATAACGGAAATTGGTCGTTCAGAGCGATTTGTCGCCTATGATAACGGAACCGTCAAAGACCTGACCACCGGCCTGATGTGGGCAGCAGCGGACAATGGCGACCCCATCAGCTGGCGTAAAGCCAAAACCTACTGCAAGAATTATAGGGGTGGCGGCCATAAAGATTGGCGAATGCCCACAACTGAGGAGTTAAGGGCTATTTATAACCCCCGGATCATCAATCCATACCCTGTTTCAGAAGGGTGCAAGGGGGTTTGTCACATCACGCGATTCATTCATCTGTCCTGCTGTCCCGTTTGGTCGTGGGACGGTATTGTCGAAGTGGAAACTTTTTTCCATTTTGATCTGGGTCCAAAAGATTGGCGGGATCAGTCCCTTGCCAAAAATCATCCCCGGGCCCTGCCCGTCCGGGACAACCGATAGACCACACCCTGTAAATGGGGACCAGCATGGGACCGAGTCTCTATTCTCCCATCGCCGAAAACAGCATAAACGTCTTTATCCTCCTGGGCCTGGGGGGGTCCGTCGGGTTTTTCGCAGGGTTGTGCGGCGTGGGGGGCGGTTTTCTCATGACCCCCCTGTTGACCATGATCGGCATCCCGCCCACCATTGCGGCCGCTTCCGATTCCAACCAGATAGTGGCCTCCGCCGCATCCGGCACCTATGCCCATTCCCGCCTCGGGGGTGTCGATTTCAAGATGGGACTTTTTCTTTTCGCGGGCGGTATGGCGGGCAGCACCGTGGGCGTTGGAATCGTTGAATCGTTAAAGGCCCAGGGACACGTCGATTTCATCATCAGGATTCTCTATGTGGTGCTGCTCGGGGGTGTGGGGGCCTACATGATGGCGGAAGGGGTATCCTGCCTCAGAAAAAAACCGGCTCCGAATTCTGCTGATCAATCCCTGACACCATCTGCCTGGGACCGTTTTCTGGGTGTACTTCCCTGGCCGGTTCGTTTCGGAAAATCGGGCATCACCCTTTCTCCCCTACTTCCCCTCGTCGTCGGATGCCTGGTGGGCCTGGTGGCGGCCATCCTCGGGGTTGGCGGCGGGTTCATTATGCTCCCGACCATGTGTTATGTGCTGCGCATGCCCATGCGGGTCGTGGTGGGTACCAATCTTTTCCAGGAACTGCTGGTTTGCGTCAATATAACTGTTTTGCAGGCCGCAGAAAACCATACCGTTGACATGGTACTGGCCCTGACATTGTTGGCGGGATCCACCGTGGGCGCCCAGTTCGGCGCCAGGCTGAGCCACAAGATGAACGCAGACTACCTCAAAATTATTTTCGCATCCGTGGTCCTGATTATCATGGTTAAAATTTTCCTGGAACTCGTCATCGCACCGGATCTGATGCTGACGTTGAAAAGGGAGCAGTAGGATGATGCGCGTAGGTTATAATAAGCATATAGTTTGCCTGATGTGCGTAGGACTCATGGTCATGGCGTTTTGGGGCGAGGTTCAGGTAGCATCTGCGGAACTTACGGTTCGACCGGATGTGGTTCGAATCGGTACCGGGTATGATGGCGCAAAGCTCCATGTGCGCGCGAATATCCCTCGGGGCTGCCAGGCCGTTCTTGAGTTTACAGGAGAACAGGGTCAAACCAGGCTCATGCGAAAAGAACAGTATTGGGGTATGTGGAAGAACGGGGCGGAGATTCTTGAACAGGGTGCGCCGGTACTCTACCTGGCCATGAGTACGGATCCCGGATTGTTGGGCCGTTCGAAAGAATCTGTTCCCTGGGGTTATGATGCTGTTGCCCGGAGGGTTACCTTTACAGGTACCGCCCGGAAAATAGAAAACCGCCAATTGTTCGAGGAGTTCCTCAGGCTTAAAGAGAGCCTGGGTCGTTATGGGATCTTCCCGGGACGTGCCGGCATAGAGCTTTTACCCGAAAGAGGGCAATTGGTGGAAGGGGTTTTCAACCTTCCGACCCGTTTGGCTCCGGGAAAATACCATGTGACCCTGTCTGTAGTGAAAGATGGACAGGTGGTGTCCAAGGAAATGCGGTCCCTCATGGTGGAGTTGGTGGGTTTCCCAGCCGCCATTTTCGAGTTGGCCCATAAACATGCGTTGACCTATGGCATTCTGGCGGCAGGCATCGCCATATTAAGTGGTTTCCTGGTGGGGTTGATCTTTCAATTTATGGGGAAATCCGAGTAAGGCTAAAGTTTGTTTTGTTCCAATATCGCGAGGAATTCGGCGGCCTTTTTGATTTGAATTCCCATATATTCTTTCAGATTCAATAGATGCTTGTCTCCTGAAACAACATGTGTCGCTTTTGACGCGACGGCACATTCTACGAATTTGTTGTCATCCGGGTCATCATCAATGATGGTTATTTTACAGGAAGGCTCAACCGGCAGCGTGAATAGAGAGAAATCAAAAAGGATTTGAGAAACTTCTTGATCGTCAAGGCCGAATTTGCTTTTCAGTTTCCTTTCAAGCTCCTCCTGAATCTCCATGGAGGTGAAAACCGAAATTCGTCCGCTTCGTCCCAGATCTACGACTTCACGGGGTTTCCCACCCCAGAAGATTGCTGAAATAAAAATATTGGTATCAATTACAATTCTGGGAGTCAATGATGATGAATCCTTCTGATTAAGATTCAGTGGCCCGGTATCGGACAGCTATTGGTGAAGAAAATCATCTAGTTCGGGTTCAGTCATTTCAGGAATCGCATACTTTTTTATCAACGCTTCTGTAAACCGGTAAAAATCCGTTTGATAACGTTTATCTTTTACAATGTCCTTTATCAGGGCGATCCTTTTCTCGAAAGCCAACTGATAGACCAAATCACGTATTTGTTCGTAATTAATTTCAATCTCTTTCAGCTTGGGCATTTTTTCACCTGCCTGTCTTGCAATTTTTCCCGATCCAGCAGAAGGGGAAAGTTCTTCTGCTGTTAGAAGTATAGTATCTCAATGTGGCGAGATGTAAACCGGTTTCAGTCTATTGGGTTCATCTGAATATGTCAATATCCGGATTTTATCTGAGCAATTTACCCAGGCCTGATGCCCGATAAGTTCTCCGTCTTACAGCCTCCCCTAGAAGTTCATGGCGTGGACTCACCAGCGTAAACCACGCGCGTGATCGCGTAATGGCGGTATAGAGCAATTCCCGGGTCAGCACCGGGGTTATGTGGTCAGGCAGGACCAGGGCCGTGTGATCAAATTCCGACCCCTGGCTTTTGTGAACAGTCAAAGCGTAAGCCGTTTCAACATGGTTGAGCCTGGACGGCAGCACTTTCTTTAATGAACCATTTGCCATGGGAAACACCGCCTTCAGGGTGCTTTTGTCGCAGCTGTTATCATCGTTAACAGGCAGGACGATGCCGGTATCCCCATTCATCAATCCCAAATTGTAATCGTTGCGGGTGATCATGACCGGCCGGCCGGGATACCAGCCCTCTCCGGCACTGATAAGGCCTTCGCGAAAAAGAATTTCAGCCGTTTTTTCATTAAAGCCGTTCACCCCCCAGGGACCTTTTCGCAATGGGGACAGGAGTTGGAAAGCGCCAAAGTCCTCAATAATCGCTCGAAGCCAGGTATTTTCAGGCTCGTTTCCGGGACCGGATCTGACACGATCCAGATACGGGCGGTAGCCGTCCAGAATCAAGCGGGAAAAGGGCTCATCGTCAGGGCTGGCGATGGGCAGACGGCGGATATCTTTGAAATTCATGTTCCAGATGTCTTCCACCACTTCCGGATCCCCTTTGTTGACAGCCCGGGAAAGGGCTCCGATCCCGCTGGTGTCTCCAAAACGGTGGTTTTTTCTTAACAGGGTAATGTGCTGATCGAGCGGGGTGCCACTCCCCTCAAAAGCTTGAAGGGTGTAACCGGTGTGCTTTCGTATCCATGAGATGGCCTCCGGTCCATAATTCGCTTGATCCCCGTATCGGCAAATATCTCCCAATACCGCGCCCGCTTCCACCGAGGCCAGTTGATCTTTATCCCCCAAAAGGACCAGCCGGGCATTGTCGGGTAAGGCGCTCAGAAGTGCCGCCATGATTTCGAGATCAATCATGGATGCTTCGTCCACCACCAGAAGGTCCACGTGGAGAGGGTTGTGGTGGTGATGTAAAAAATGGCGGGTATTGGGCCGAGTTCCCAGCAGACGGTGGAGGGTGGTGACCTCCCGGGGCAGGGTTTCACGCATGTTTTCGGGCAATGTTTTCATTGCATGAATCAGGGATTCCATAAGCCGCAAAGCGGCCTTACCCGTGGTGGCCGCCATGCGGATGCGCAGTTTTTGTCCCGCTTCCAATGCCATTTGTTGAAGGAGGGCCAGCAGGTGAATCACCGTTGTGGTTTTCCCGGTTCCGGGTCCCCCTGAAATAACGGAAAACGACCCTTTTGCCGCAACAGCCGCCGCCACACTCTGCCAGTGTACCTGGGTTTTGGCTTTTTCCCCTGCGCCTCTGAGCGGTTCAAAAAGCGCATCGAGGCGGTTCTCTAAATCATCGGGTATGGGAAATTCATGGGACAGTCGTTTTGATATGTGTCGGGCAACTGTTTGCGTGTATTCCCAGTAACGCCGCAGATAGAGTAGGGGCGAAAGATTTTTCGCCCCTACTAGCACCAGGGGGCTGTTCCCGGGGCCCGGTGAAACCAGGGGTGAAGTTTTCAGGTGATTGACCAGGTGAGAGAGAGGAATGCTTCCCAGGATATTCGGCGGTTGAACAGATATCTGCGCACCGGTTGGGTCCTCGGGCGGCAAAGAGAGGGTTTTTTCAGGTTCCGAAAGCAACGCGTCAAGGTCCAGGCAGATATGGCCTCTTCCCAGCTGATGGCTGGCAAGGGCTGCTACGAGCAATACCAGTTCAGGGGTATCCGGCGCTTCGGCTTTCAAAAATTCCGCAAAAGCGCCATCCAGGGGCCTTAACCAGCCGACGGCAACCCAATTTTCCAGCAATCCTGACAGATCGGGACTTATCAATGGTTTCCCTCTCCTCCTGCGAAATCTCTATCCAGTTGTTCAATGAGCGCCTGCGGTATTTTATCCCCGTAGACGCCGTTATGGTTTCGGTCAACCCCTCGCAAAAAAAGATAAATCGCCCCCCCCATATCTCTCTGGTACCGGTAATCGGGAAGCCGTGCTTTGAGCAGGCGATGGAGCGCAAGGGTATAGAGCACATATTGCAGGTCGTAACGGTGGCTTAGCATGGCATGGGCCATGGCTTTTGATCCATAAGCCCGGGTATTGTCGCCTAAGTGGTTGGATTTATAATCCAATACGAAATATTGTCCTTCAAACTCAAAAACCAGATCAATAAACCCTTTCAGCATGCCGTTAATCCGGAACTCCTGAAGCGGCGGCCTTTCCTCGCTCGGCAAGACCCCATGGGCCAAGGCATGATCCAATGATCGCGTGTTGACCCGGTGGGCGGCAAACAAGAATTCCAATTCCGGCTGATAGTGGAAAGGGGGCAGGTCCGCCAGGTGCACATCTTTCTTTTGATTGGGCAACGTGAAAGGCGTTTTAAGGAGATCCTGAAACCACTGGGTCAGGGCATCAACCCAAATCCCCCAACCGCGATGACTGCAGCGGTTCTCGACCTGGTCATGGATCAATTGACGGTCACGGGCCACGCGGCCGAAACCTTCATCCGCAGCCCATTCCAGCAGTCCATGGAGAAATGTTCCCGGCTCCGGTCCCCGGGGAAAGTTATGAATGGACGGTTTGCCGGGCCTGACTTCCGGATATGAAAGTAAGGGCGAATAATCATTCGCCCCTACTTCGCCGGGTTCCTGCAACTGTTCTTCAATGGCCGAATCCGGGAAAGCGAAAGGTTTTTTGGGCGAATAATCATTCGCCCATACCTTTAATATGCCGGAATAACTGGTGATTTGCCAATCTCGGAACACCGGGGTGTTAAACGGCAGGGCGGGCATGAGTGATACGGCCTCTCTCCCTGGTTCATAAACACCCATCCGTGGTTCAGGTAGCGGTTCAATGGTCATATGCGGGCAGTCGCCTTTCAAAAACCGCAGTTTTTGAGAGAGATCCCGGGTATGTATCATTTCGCCGCCGGACAACAGGTAGCCGAAACCCGAGCGGTGCAGGGTGCTTTTTTCTCCATTTTTCGTGACGCTCCCCGTGACGCCGATGCCCATCCAGCAAGCATATCGAGCGCGGGTCACCGCAACATAAAGCAGGCGAAGGTCTTCCGCCAGCCGCCCCCGGTCCGCCGCCTCAATATCGGCGGCCTCGGGGGAAGTCACCACCCGGACCCCACCCTGCTCATGGGAACGGATGGCCATGACGACATTTTTTCGGGTTGCCTGACGAAATGAGCAGGCAAAAGGTAAAAACACCAGTGGATACTGCAGACCCTTGGACTTATGGATCGTGATGACCTTGATCAGTTCTTCATCGCTCTCCAGACGAAGGACCTGATCTTCCACGCCGGTGGGGTGTTGTTGAAGCTGTTCCTCCAGCCAGCGGATCAACCCCTTTGCTCCATCCACCTCAACGGATTTTGCCTGCAGGAGTTCGGCCAGATGAAGGAAATTGGTTGCAGCACGCTCACCGCCGGGGGCGGTTAGAAGCCCCGATAACACGCCAAAATCCTGCAGCAGGTTTCGCAACATGGGTAGAACCCCCCGGCTCTGCCAGATTGAATGGTAACGGCCGAAACGCTCAACTTCCGCTTCCCAGGCTGTCTCATTTTGGTTTAAATTGTCCAGACGCGTCAAAGGCTGCCTTAAAATCGGCGTGGCCAGGGCGGCTTTGAGGGCCCGTTCCTGTCCCGGGGATGCGCAGGCCTGTAGTAGATATCGCATTTGCCGGGCTTCATGGGAATCAAAAACAGACGTTTTATCCGACAGGTAAACGCTGCGCACCCGGCGCTTGTTCAGCGCTTTTCGAATAATGTCCGCCTCATTGCCACTGCGCACCAGGACCGCCATATCCGCCGGGCGAAGCGGCGTCAATGGCTCGCCGGGGGCATTCCGGAAGCCGGTCCGACAGGGAAGGAGTTCAGTCAGATTCAACAACCGCACGATTTCGTCGGCAAAGGCTTCGGCCATTTTTGCCAGATAACCATTTTCGCCTGTTTTTAAAACCGGTTCGGTTTGCTGCAAGTGCCAAATATGCAGGCCCGACGACGGCTGGTTTTTCACCATCAGCTGCCCTTGGGGGCCTTTGGCCGAAACCGGTTCAAATGGAATTCGGTCCTTAAAGAGAAAGGGTCCTTCGGGATATGGGTTTGCCGACCCGAACATTTGATTGACCGATTTCACCAGTTCTTCGGTGGACCGGTAGTTGGCGCTCAGCGTGTAGGGTTCATCACCGGTATCCCGGCGAGCCCGCAGGTAGGTATGGATATCCGCACCGCGAAAGGCGTAAATGGCCTGTTTTGGATCACCGATCATCAACAGGGCCGTCTGTGGCCGGCGACCGTAGATCCGGCTGAAAGCGGCATACTGAACGGGGTCCGTGTCCTGAAACTCGTCAATCATGGCTACCGGGTACTGATCGGCAATGAGTTGCGCCAGGTTTTCGCTTCCGGGGCGCTGCAATGCCTCGTTTAAGCGGGTGAGGAGGTCGTCAAAGTCCACCAGACCCTGCTGGTCTTTTTGTCGCTGATAGCGGCTTTCAATCTCCCTTGCTGCGTGAAGGAAAAGGGCTTTGTCGATTTCGAGCCTTTTTAAAATTTCATTGAGCCGGTCAAAGGCTTCGTAAGCAGGATGCACAGGGGATGTTTTATGTTTGTTTGTGCCTTCTTTGAGACCCGTCAATGAAAACTTCAGACGTGTTTGTGCATCCGGCAGTGGGCCGTTTTCATTAACCCAGCCCGTGAGTTGATCGATCCATTTCCTTAATGAAGGGGCGCCGTACTTTTTCCCATTCAGGGTTTTGTCTGCCTTCGCCTCTGTTACCCGGTCAATGGCCATCTCAAAATCCACGGACCATTCCTTCTTTGCTGCCAGAATGGCTTCACAGCGTTGTTCCAGCATGTCAAACGGGTCCCCCTGTGGCGGCAAATCTTTAATTGTCGCTACCCTGAGCAATGGTTTCACCTGGTTCAGCAGGGCCTGGGGGGCGGTGCATTTGATCAGGGCCAGGAGTTCTGCCAGCTGCTCGGGCGGGAGTCCGTAAAAATGACAACGCCAATAATCGCAGGCAGCCTCTTCCAGCAGGTCCTGATCATCGGGAGCCAGTTCCAGATCGAAGAGGCTGCCGCATTCGAAAGCGTGCTGCCGCAACATGCGTTTGCTCCAACTGTGAATGGTATGGATGGCCGCTTCATCCATCCACAGGGCCGCATGTTCAAGCACGTTGGCTTTCTTGGACCTTGATTCTTGAGGAAACGCACGGCCAAGGCCTTCAAGGAACTCATCACCACCGCATTCCCCGCGAAAAAAAGCGGCGGCTTCAACCAGTTTGTTGCGAATCCGGTCTCGTAATTCCTCCGTAGCAGCATTGGTGAAGGTCACCACCAGGATCTCCGGGGGCGTGAGTGGTTTGAAAAAGCCATTGTCCCCGCCGTGCCCCAACACCAGCCGTAAATAAAGTGCCCCGATGGTATAGGTTTTGCCCGTTCCCGCACTGGCTTCGATGAGACGAAGGCCTTGGATGGGAAAGGTCAAGGGATCAAGATAATTGGCCATGAATCGTATCCGTTTGAATGGTGGTCATGAGCGGCTTGTAAAGCGGCTCAGCCAAAGTTTCGAAACCATTTGTTTTCAGTTTGCCGGAGAGCGTCAAAATCAGCGTAGCATCATTCGCGGGTATGTGTAAATAAATCCTCGATCCGATCGGGCAGAAAGTAGGCATTGCTGAAGGGCTGCAAGGGATGCGGACAAGTCACTATTCGCTTTCAAATGTGGATTTTCCTTCGAAAGCAGCCTGGATTTCCACCCATGTGGCATGTTCCTTTTTCCCCACCGAAGAAAAAGATTTTTTACTTTTCAACCTCTATCCGTTTGAAGGGATGGTCTTTGAAAAACTTGAAATAATTACCCTTTCCCATGAAAATCCGTTGACAAAAATTGACCCGGAGGCCATATTTGTATTCGCATATTTTCAATAATTAATTTGCTATCTTTGCATAGATTTGGTGGATGCTTGTACTTGGGTGAAACCGAGTGTCTGGATGGATAACATTACAAACGAGATGATATCCGGATCGGTATAATTACTTGTTCGGCTGAACTAAAAACAATTTGAGAAGGCAGGATCATGAGCGATTCAAAGTTTCATGTTGCATTATCTTTTGCCGGGGAAGACAGAGAGTATGTGGAAAAGGTTGCTAAAGAACTTAGAGAAAATGATGTGTCTCTATTCTATGATAAGTTCGATGAAGTATCTTTATGGGGGAAAGATTTATATACTTATTTGAGAGACATATATCAAAACAAAGCTTATTTCACGGTAATATTTATTTCTGAACATTATAAGAATAAACGGTGGACAAATCACGAAAGAGAAAGCGCACAGGCCAGAGCTTTTTCTGAAAACAGAGAATATATTTTGCCTGCCAAATTTGATGACACCGAAATACCTGGGATATTGCCTACCACACATTATATAAGTAAGCGCCTATTTAACCGCACTCCACCGCATGTGCAAAATCCATCTGTTTTGGATCAACATTCCACGGCAGCAAGTCCTCATAGTCCTGAAGCGTTTCAGCCATCGGCAGTTTCTCGAAGATGTAG